>OJNQ01001478.1_pt1 | contig 16761 bp, 6 predicted proteins | sample 1597621 | NCBI WGS metagenome assembly OJNQ01 (sample SAMEA2452137, study PRJEB22498) | human gut metagenome | reverse complement strand
GGAGGAGTTTGTGCCGGAGTAGGTAACTGTATTTACCGGATTGTGAAAGAAGGAGGAAATAAGTTGCGTAAACAGCCACTTTCGGATGCCATTGTGCCTTTTAGTGATGACTGGCGTATCTCTTGCTTGCAAGCCGACGGTGATTTCTTGTGGATAGGCAGTAACCGTGGACTTTTCCGCTATTACCGGCAAACCAAGACGATGAAGCGTTACCGTTACTCTTCGCATAGGGAGGGAATGCTCAGTCAGGCTTATATCACGGATATGAAGCTGACTTCCGACGGCAGTCTGGTGGTTTCCACTTTCAACGGGCTGAATGTATATGACCGTGAATCTGATACATTTTCTTTTATCCGCCGGGTGGAAGATTCTGAAGAACGAGGGTTGAACTCCAATATCATAGTCTGTCTGTTTACTGACGGACAAGACATCTGGGCCGGTACACAGGATGGAGGAGTCAATCTGTTGTACTTGTCGCGCAGGTTAGAGGTCTCCAGATTAGGAGATATTCCTTGGAAACTCTCGGCAGGGCGCACACCACAAATCAGTGCTGTGACGGAAGATAAAAAGGGGAATTTGTGGATTGGTACGATTGAGGGAGGACTTTATCAGATGAACCCAGAAACGGAAGCTGTGCAGCATTATGCTTTCACACCTCATAGCTCGACATCTATTCTTTCCAATAATGTAAATGGCATATTGATAGACAGTGATAATCATCTGTGGGCTTATACTTGGGGGGCTGGAATTAGTGAGCTGGACTTGAATAAACCTCATTCTGTTTTTCGTCAGCACTCCAATGGAGAAGTGCCAGGGCTGGAGGATGATTTTATTATGAGTGCGGTGGAAGATTCTGTCAACAGGGGTATTTGGTTTGGAACGACACATGGATTATTGTTTTATGATAAAAAGCAGGAGTTGTTTAGCCGGGTGGATTTTGATTCCAGTGTGAGTGAGTTTGAATCAGTCGGTTCTTTGTGTGTAGATCGGAAAGGACGATTGTGGGTGGGTACTTCTGAGGGGGTATTTATTGTTGATTTGTTTTCTTTCGCCCGTTCGCGTCGGCATTTTAATTATATTTATTTACGCTATAAGTTGAATGATGAGAAATCTACGCAGGTAGAGCGAGTCAATGTGGTTTTTCAAGATCGTCGTGGCGAAATCTGGTTAGGAGGAAAAGCCACAGGACTTTATCGTTTAATATCGGATAAAGCAAACCGTTTCCAGTTTAAGCATTATGGAAAAGAAGAAGGCTTTTATGAAAATACGGTTTATGGTTTATCCGAAGATGGAACAGGTAATTTATGGATTGCTACAGAGAATGGATTATTCCGTTTGCTGGTAGATAGTGATACTTTTGTCTTATACGGAAAGTCTGATGGTATTTTGGACAAGGATTATGATTCACATACATTGCATTTCTCATCACGTTATAAACGCTTGTATTGCGGGAAAGATCATGGATTGTGTGAAGTGATTTTGAAGAAAATACCAAAATCGGTCAAGGAACGTACAGTTGTTATTTCTTCTTGCCGTGTGAATGGTGAAAACTGGACTTATGAGACTTCGAAAAGGCTGTCTGATTTGGGGGAAGGGAATAAACTGGAACTTGCTTTGACCACTTTGGAGTATGGATACAACGAGGCGGTTCGGATTCGTTACAGAGAAAAACAGAATGGAGAGGAATGGGTGGAACTTCCTGCAGATAATCCGGTGATTGCTTTGCCTTCACTTCCGGGAGGACAATTCCAATTGGAAATACAAGCTACAGATCAGGAGGGAAGATGGCAAGATGACATATTGGATATAAATATTCAGGTACGTCCTTATTATTATAAGTCGTGGTGGTTCTGGTCGTTACTTTTGCTTGTTGCAGGGTGTTTGTCCGTAGCCTTTTATCGTTATAAAGTACGGCAGTTAAAACATCGGCAGGTATTATTGAAACAATTAGTAGCCCAGCGCACACACGAACTGGAAATACAGAACCGTAGTTTGGAAATAATGGCTCATCATGTAGAGGAAGTTGCAGAAGAAAAAATACGTTTTTTTACGCATATTACCCATGAGTTCCGTACACCGGTTACATTGATTCACGGACCTATTCAGCAGGCATTGGCACTGACCTCGGATAAGGAGGTAAAGGAGCAGCTTCACATTGCCGAACGTAATGTGGAAGATTTATTGTCATTGGTGAATGAATTAATGGATTTCCGTAAACTTGATATGGAAAAGGTGCAATTGAACATCCGGCCATTTAACTTGATTTCTATGGTTGAAGATTTATTGGCACCTTTTGTCTCCTTTGTAAAAGAACGTCATATTGTATTATGTACGTATTATCGTCTTCAGGGACTTTCTGTAAATGCTGACCCTAAATATCTTCATCGTGTGCTGACAAATCTATTGGCTAATGCTGTGAAATTTACGCCTGATGGGGGACATATCCGACTTTATGCAGCCCGTATAGTGGATAATGAGGGAAAAGTGCAGCTTTACCTTTCGGTGTCGGATACAGGATGTGGCATACCGGAGAAAGATCTTCCACTGATTTTTGACAGTTTCTTTCAGGCGCAAAATAAGGTGACTTATCCAGTCTTCGGACAGTCTGGAACGGGTATCGGCTTGAATGTATGCAAGCGCATTGTGGCTCTTCATGGAGGTGTGATTTCAGCTAAGAACAATCATGCCGGGGGAACCTCTTTCCGTGTTATGTTACCGATGAAGGAAATGCCGAAAGAGGAACTTGTCGTTGCAGGCGGAACATCTGAAAAGGAAAATCTTTCTGTAATGGAGGAAGTTCCTTTACAGAAAGAAACTCTGTTAGTTGTTGATGACAACCATGATATGCGTCGTTATATTCGTTCCTTATTGCAAAAGGAATATAAACTCCTTGAGGCTGAAAATGGGGTGAAGGCCATGGAGATACTCGAAAAGCATCATGTCGATTTGATTATCAGTGACCTGCTTATGCCTGAAATGGATGGGCTGGAACTATCGAAAAGAGTAAAGGCAAATTTAGAGACCAGTCATATTCCTTTTCTAATTCTTACGGCAGTGTGCTCGGAGGAGAATGAGAAAATCTGCTATTCAGTAGGGGTTGATGAATATTTGTGTAAACCTTTTGATGCGGAAGTTCTTAAATATCGTATTCGTAACATTCTGGCTTTGCGTCGTGGTTATCAGGAGAAACTTTCAAAACCTGCTGCTTTGGCATTGACAGATGTGAGTGATCTTGGATTGATAGAAGAGTCCAGAGATAAGGTCTTTATGGATCGGGCTATCGCCTTGATGAAAGAGCACTATGCAGAGTCTGAATATGGGCTGGATGCTTTTATTCGTGACATGGGATACAGTAAGACATTGGTTAACCAGAAAATGCAGAATCTGGCAGGAATTCCTATCGGACAGTTTATGAAGAACTTTAGGTTGGATATGGGCTATCAGTTGCTGGAACAGAAAAAAGGAGATGCCAATGTGTCTGAAGTTGCTTATGCGGTAGGTTTCAATGATCCAAAGTATTTCACAAAATGTTTTAAGCAACGCTTTGGCTGCTTGCCAAGTTCTGTGGGGCATTCGTAAGGCAAAAAGAGAGGCCATCTCAAACTTATGTTGAGATAGCCTCTTAAAAAAAGGAATTTAGAAATGTACCGTTTCACAACGGCATTTTTAAAAACACTTGGGGCTATTTTTGAATTACCCCAGCTGTATTTTCCAAGTGTATATTTTCTGCAGCATAATCAGGACGGGTATCTCCCCAATTGACTGTACATCCTTCCATTTGGATGTCGGATGCTGTATGGAAGAAGAATCCGTAAGTCTTACCTTTCAGGAAGCCTTCTCCGTCGCATGGACGCTTATCGTATACCCCACCTTCAAAGGTGGTCCGTTTGTGGAGATTTACTTCTACCTGATCAAAATAAATTCGGTTGACTTTGTCTATCGTATCTCCACTGACAAATATTCCGTTTTCACTTGTACATTTGATATTGTGGAAATAAATACGGCTCACTTCTCCACAAGCACCTTTTACGGCTCCTTTCGGGAAACGCCATCCGGCATCTTTATGATTTCCTACCGCACGTGGGAAAGATGTGACGTAAATTGGTTCTGCTTTTCCCCACCATACATCAGAGAAGAGGCGGCAGTCTACAATCATGTTTGAAAAGATAACATTGGTAACTGTACCTTCATCACGATTTTGAATACCTATGCCTCGGTTACTGTCTTTGATGATGCAATTAGTGAATAACACATTGTTGATTTTGTCCATGTTTTCCGAACCGATTTTTACGGCACATGAACGAGAAGTCATGGTACAGTTGGTTACTACCACGTCTTCACAGCTTCCATATTGTTCAAATTCGCGTCGGTTCTTCAGACAGATACAGTCATCTCCTGATTCGATGAAGCAGTTGGAAATACGTACGTCTTTAGAGTGGTCTATATCAATTCCGTCACCATTACGTATTTTCAGGTCATTAAGAATGCTGATACCATCAATCATTACATTGTTGCAACCTATTAAATGTACAGTCCAGTAAGCACTGTTGCAGATGTTCACATCGCGTATGACAAGTTTCTCTATATTGGTCAGTGTCAGAACATGTGGACGCGGGTCGAAATCGGTGACAGGTTTCAACTCATAAGAATCTTCCAATTCCTTTCCCATGAATGCAACTCCGTTTCCGTCAATGCTTCCAGTTCCGGTGATTGATACATTTTTCAGGTCCTTTCCACTAATCCACATCATGCCTTCCCCTCGGTTGGCACCGAATGCACTTTCTGTATAGATACTTTCGTCTGGATTTGCCAGTAACCGGGAGTTAGGGGCCAGCTGTAACTCTACGTAAGAAGCTAACTTAAATGGTCCGCAAAGAAATGTATGCCCGGATGGAACAAGCACTGTTCCTCCGCCTGCTTCCGAACAAGCGTTAATTGCTTTCTGAATGGCTGAGGCGTCATCGGTTTTTCCATCTCCCGTAGCACCATAGTCCATGATGTTGTAAACCCCTGTTTGAGGTGAATGGCATGCTCCGAATAAGAAGATGCTAAGTAGTGCAAAAAGAATGTGTCTTGTTTTCATTATGCAAATTTTTTACGTTTTTATTCTACAACCTCAATTAAGGAAGGTGGACAATCTTCAGGAGCATTTCCCCATGTTTTGTTGGGAGTATTTCCCATTGTAAATACCATCTCACCTCCTGCTATAATATCTTTGTGCGAAATATAGTTCTTGGTATAAGCCTTCCCGTTTAAGGTTACTTTTTGTATGTAAATATTTTCTTCAGAGGCATTCTCTGCTTGAAGAATAAATGATTTCCCATTTTCCAGATGTAGTATAGCTTTAGGGAATGAAGGACTGGCCAATACATAGAAAGGTGAACCTGGGCAAACTGGATAAAATCCTAAAGAAGCAAAAATATACCAGGCTGACATCTGTCCTGCATCGTCATTACCTGAAAGTCCTCCCGGAGTATTCAAATATTCAGTTTTCATGATATGGCGTACTGCCTGTTGCGTTTTCCAGGGCTCTCCTGCATAATTAAACATGAATGCGACTTGGTGGCAGGGCTCATTCCCGTGCCAGTAGCGGTGTTCGCTGAACATCGAATCCAGTTTCAGGGCAAATTTTTCTTTTCCTCCCATGCACTCCATCAGTCCGTATGGATCATGTGGCACATACCATGTGTAATGGCAAGGAGCTCCTTCTGTAATAAATTTAGCAAACAAGAATGCATTTTGTTCTTTCAAGAACGTGCCGTCGGCATATCTTCCTTGTGCATAGCCTGTTTGTGGGTCAATCACATTGCGATAATTTTGAGCACGTACGGACAACAATTTGTAATCTTCGTTCTTTTGAAGCTGTTTGGCTACTTGGGAGAGGACAAAGTCATCGTAGGCATATTCCAACGTGCGTGAGACCTGTTCTTTTGTGTGGAAGGCATCGGGCACACTATCCTCTAACGGGATGTAACCATATTTTAGGTACGATTGCAGTGCACGGCGTCCCATTCCATTTTGATAGTCTTTTTCATTAGCAGGTGATTCGAAAGCATTTTTTCGCATGGCCTCGTAAGCCTTTTCTATGTCGAAGTTACGTACACCTTTTATGTAGGCATCTCCTATAGCCGCAATACAATGGTCGCCTATCATAGCTGCCGTATAGCTGTTCCAGCACGGGAAAATGGGGAGCCATCTTCCCTGTTCAAACTTATGAACAAGCGATTGCATCATGTTTCCTCCTTGGGTAGGATATAACAAGTTGATAAGTGGATGCAGGGCACGATAAGTATCCCACATGCTGTAGTCATCGTAATATACTTCATTCGATGCCAGTTGGAGAATCGAATCTTTTTGGGCAAAAGCTGGATACCTGCCATCTACATCATTGAATGTACGTGGTAGGAAAGAAGCTCGGTAGAAAGCTCCATAAAATTTCTCCTTGGCTTCCTGGTCAGGAGTTTCCACTTCGATAGCAGACAAGTGCTTTTCCCAAATGGCAGTAAGTCCTTTCTGTGTCTGGTTGAAATCCCAATGCGGAATTTCTTGTTGCATATTCTTTTCAGCTCCTTCTTTATTGGTAAATGAAGAAGCTGCTTTGACTAATATCTGTTCGTTGTTTTCTACATGAAAACCTATATATATACCGATGTTTTTTTCTTTCTCAATTTTAATTTGTCCCGGGAACACACTGTCTTCACGGAAGGTCCCGAATTCGCAAGGTTCCTTTTGGTAGTCAATGATAAAATGACCGCTGTATCCGGCAGGTTCTCCCCAGCCTTGATAAATGCGGTGTACGGGGTTGTATCCGTAGATACGTTTTTGAAGGGTATCGATTTCAATGTATCCTTCTCCTTCATCGCTATTAGGATTAACGATGAGGTAAGCTTTTCCTGCCTTTTGGTAGGTAAAACGGAAAATTGCAGACCGTGAGCGGCCTGTCAGTTCAGCTTGAAGATGTTCATCAGGCAAAGTTACGGAATAATAAGCGGGAGTTGCAGTTTCCTGCTCGTGTAAAAATCTTGTTGCTCTCTTTTCAGGCAGACATCGTAAGGAGTCGAATGAGGCGGTTAGCGTCATGGAACCATAGTCTTGTGTGCATCCGCCTACAATCCAGTGAGAGTTGCGGAATCCTTGAAACAAGGAATCACGATAATAGTAGGGAGCAATACATTTGAGTTCAGTGTCTTGTGTTTGTGGAGTCCAGAAGTTCATACCATTCGGCTCTAATACGGCAGGTAAAGTCTGTCCGTATTCTTCGGTGTGCTTACCAAACATACCGGCAGTATGAGTAGTACTGGCGGCAGTACCGACTCTCGTATCAATATATGACAATAAGCTATCGGTGGTATGACCGTTAGAACAAGAAATAATTAATGGAGTAACTGCTCCATAAATCAGACTTTTGAATAATGTGGTAAGATGTGCTTTCATAAATCTTAAATCTACATGATTGCTATTTTTATTTCTGCAAAAATAAGAAATTGCAATTATATGATTTGTATGGGTTTAAGACTATTCAATTCGTTACTTATAAATATTGGAAAATAGGAAAATTTGCAAATATCGGTGAGGTGTTATTCCTCACCGATATTATGTAGTAAATTAATAGCCTTCGTTTTGTGTCCAATTTGCATTTGCATTCAGCACATCACGGGCCAACGGTAGCAGACGATATTGGGGATTAGCTGCATCCGGATTATAATCATACTTAAATCCCCAGTCACGCTCAAAGTCACCAAAACGAATTAGGTCGTTACGACGCCAGTGTTCGTCGAGGAATTCACGTCCACGTTCGTCCAAAATTTCCTGGAGATCTGGGTCATGATTCAATTCTGGAGCGTGTACATACGTGCGAATCTGGTTGAATAGACTTTGAGGTGTGTCGCCTAATGTAGCTGTACCGCCACGGACAATAGCTTCACATTTCATCAAGATAATGTCTGCATAACGGAAGATAGGTACGTCGTTGTCTTGGTTACGACTGTATACGTTGTAATCGTTGATATCTGGGAAGAACTTGATAGAACGATAACCTTGTGTCCATCCGGTTAAAGTTGCGCCACAATTGAGGTCTGCATCTGGTGTTCGTACAATAACATTACCAGCCTCGTCTTTATAACTGCCAGTTGCCAAAGAAATAGATTTGCTGAAAGTGACTAAATCTCCTTTATAAGTGTTTCGTACGTTAGTTGGCATACCTGTTGCATTATCATATTGGTATACATCGAAAGACTCCTCATCAATATTTTCCCCTGTATTTCCGGCAATTACTGTATTACGGTCATCTCCTGGCAGGCAGAATAATTCAACAAATTCAGGGGTTAGAGTCATGTTACCACCTACAGAATTGGTCATTTCAATACTATAGAAACCATTGTCGTTCTGTCCACGACGCCAGGTACGAAAACGGGCATAAGTCATACCTTGTGCGGTGACAGCATCATACGGCATGGCATAGATAAAGTCTTTGATTTGTGCACCGTTGGTGTACATGAACTTTTCTTTGTAACCGTCGTTTAAATTGAATAGTTGTGACCTGATGACGCGATCACAGGCTGCGATACAATCGTTCAATTTTTCGTTAGACGCAGTTGATGACCAGTTGGAGCTGGTGACATCCTGTGTATACACGTTCCAATTGATATACAGTTTGGCCAATAGCGCATCTACCATCCAGCAGGTTGGTGTTCCGTAAGTTGCTTCGGATACCTCACTTGGACAGTTGTCACGAACAGCTAGTAATTCTGATTCAATCCATTTAGCTACTTCTGCACGTGGAGAACGTTCGATTGCTGAATTGTTGTCTACCACTTTGTAGTCAATGATGGGGGTATCTCCCCAGTTGTCCATCAAAAGGAAGGTGTAGAAGGCACGAACGGCGCGGAGTGGGGCGGTGAGGCTTACTTGGTCTTCACCTTCTCCTAAATCCATCAGTAACTGGTTGCAATTTACGATACCTGCTTGAATGTCATTGTAGACTGCCAATTGACTGTTGCTGGCATCGGCATTAATCATGTGGAGAGATATATTGGACATATCACGTCCGTTCAGGTAGTCTGTGTCAAAGCTGACAGCTGTATATTCATCTGAGTTACAGGATATAAGTTCGTCATAACGGCGTCCCAAGGCACCCCGGAAGGCATAATATGCATTGTTCATACGTGCGCTTAACGCGATTTCAGATTCAGGATATCCAGTGTACTGTGATTTGATGTCCACATCTAAATCCGTACATCCGACTGATGTAAGTGCCAATAATGCGGCAGGAATGAAATATCTTGTTTTCATATTTTTATGTCTCCATATTTAAGATTAGAAGTTTACATTTACACCTACCATGAATGTACGTGTACGTGGATATTGGGTTTGACGCCAATCTACTCCTGGAGTCAGACCGCCTAGATAGACTTCTGGATCCAGACCTTTGTATCCGGTGATGGTGAATACGTTGTTGCAGGTGGCATAGATGCGCAGGTTATTTACCCAATCGCCCAACTTTCCGAAATTGTACCCCAGTGTTAATGTAGCCAGGCGGAAGTAAGAGCCACTTTCCAGATAGCGGTCAGAAGGACGATGTGCATTGGAATCAGAAAAATTCTGTTCGGTGGCTACCTCACTTAATACATTCTTTCCGGCAGCTACCAGACCAACATTGTTGTAATAGTTGCGGGTTGCGTTGTAAATCTGATTACCAGCTACGCCTTGGAAGAAAGCAGTTAGTGTCCAGTTTTTCCATGTGAAATCATTGTTCCATCCGTAAGTCAATTTAGGCTGTGCACTACCTGTTTTGCGGCGGTCTTCGTCCGTTGGGGCATCGGTTGTCCCAATCAGGTTTCCATCGGCATCATAGTCGTTGAATACGGATACTCCATTTTCATTGTAGCCAGCCCATTCGTAAGTATAGAATTGTCCGATAGGAGAACCTTCCATAATGCGTTGTACTTTCTCTCCAGTGACTACATCGGGATCAGCCATATCAATGTAAGGTACAGAATAGGATGCATTGGTCAATTTTTCTACCACGTTTTTGTTATGTGACAGGTTCAGGGTTGTACTCCATGTGAAGTTATGGGTTTGCACAGGTACAGCATTGATGGTGATTTCGATACCCTTGTTGCTGATGTTGCCTACATTGGCTGTCATGGTACCATAAGGATAACGGTTGGTAGAAACCGGATAATCATAAATTAAATCGCTGGTACGTTTGTCGTAGTACTCGATGGTACCGCTCAGGCGGTTGTGAAGGAAACCGAAGTCGATGCCGATGTTGAACATACTGGTACTTTCCCATTTCAAATCCGGATTAGCATTTCGGGTAGCTCCCAGCATTCTATAATTGGATGTGCTTCCATCTGGATTTACGTAGGTGAACCATCCTGTAGCACCATACAGGGGACGTGCGATAAAGGCGTCGAATCCCAAAGAGTTTCCGCTTACACCGTAGCCGACTCTCAATTTCAAGTCATCGAATACGTGTTGGTTTTTCATGAATTGTTCCTCCGTGATGCGCCATGCTGCAGATACAGATGGGAAAGTTGCCCAGCGATTGTTTTCACCGAAAGCAGAAGAACCGTCTCGACGAACAGTTGCTTGCAGCAAGTATCTGCTCTTATAGCTGTAATTGATACGTCCATAGAAGGAGATCATTCTCAGTGTAGAGAGGTTGTTGCTGATGACATCATTAATATCCATGTTATTGGCCATACCCAAGTTGTGGTAGGTTAAGTCGTCATTATAGAAGTTATAAACCCTCAGTCCGAAACCGTCGTTATTGTCAGCTTGTTCCCACGAGTAACCCAGCATGATACCCACTTTATGTGCATCTGCAAAAGTATGATTCCAATTCAGGTAAGTTTCCATCTGCTTGCGGATGTTTTCTGTGGTGCTGCGGTCTGCCTGTCCGTGCTTCGAAACAACTGAAGGCAACTGGGTTTGTGTGGTATTGTAGATGTTGTAGATGTACTGTTGGTTTTGGTACGAAAGATTAAGATTCCAGTCCAGACCGTCGATGATATGCAGGGTGGCTTGCGCTGTACCTTGCAACAATTTTTCTTTTGTGTCATAACGGTCTTCGTTAATCATTGACAGCGGGTTATAGTTCTGTGAAATATTCAGGTTACGATACCATGTACCATCTTCATTTTTTACAGGAACCAAAGGGTTGTAGTAGTACATTGCATCCAATACGCTACGACCTTGGATGTCGGTTGGTCCTGTAGAACTATTACGGATGCTGGCATTTAGACTGAGGGCTAATTCTAAACGGTTATTTAGAGCTTTGGTTTGTACGAAGGTACGTGCATTTAAACGATCCATATTAGTGCCTCTTACCACACCTTCACGGTCTTGGAAGTTAAGTGAAGCACTATAGTTTGTTTTTTCATTGCCGCCGTTAATAGATACGTTATGATTATGGCTGAAACCAGTACGTAACACTTCATCTTGCCAATTGGTGTTAGCCGGATTATCTACATTGTAGTAATCATTCAGCTGGGTAATGTTATTTGTTTTGGCATAGCTTAGTAACTCATCTGCCGTCATCATATCTAAGGTCTTTAAGGTACGATCCCATGCCACATAACCGCTGTAGCTTACACTCGTACGTCCATCTTTCTTTCCTTTTTTCGTAGTGATAATAATCACACCGTTGGCAGCTTTAGAACCATAGATGGCTGTAGCAGAAGCATCGCGCAAGACATCGATACTTTCGATGTCTTCTGGAGCTACCAGAGAGATACTTACTCCCGGTACCCCGTCTACTACGTAGTAAGGTTCCATAGCCTCACCGGTACGCAGTGAAGAAGCACCACGCAAAGAGATGGAAGCCGAACCGTTCGGGTCGCTGGTATTGGCGATAGTCAGCCCAGGAACTTTACCCTGAAGCATCTGAGCCGGAGTTGTAATAACGCCGACATTCATATCTTCTGCTTTTACAGTAGTAATAGAACTGGTTACATCTTTACGTTGCATGCTACCATAACCAATAACAACCACTTCGTCTAAAGTTTCTGTATCTTCTTTCAAGGTTATATTCATTCTATTACCTTTCACTACATTTTCTTGTGAAAGAAAACCGATATAAGAGAACACAAGTGTTTTACCTTTCTCTACTCGAAGAGAAAAATTACCATCCATATCAGTCACGGTTCCGTTGGTAGTTCCTTTTTCAACTACGTTTACTCCAATCAAAGGATCACCGGATGTACTTTTTACATGTCCTGTAACTGTGAGCTGCGCAAATGCCCATGAGACATTCATCAGAAAAAGAGCCATAAACAAAGCGAATGGCCTTAGTCTTGCATTTTTCAATTGTACTTTACACATAAATTTAGATTTTTAAAAGGTTAGTTTTTAAAATCATATTTTGATATATATTTTTTTTCGATGGAGAATATATCCTGTCAGGCACATAAGTGAACAGAATAGTATGGAATAAATAAGGGAAGCAAAATATTCGTCTGAGATTACTTGTGTAATGGTTTGATAGATTGCTTGCCGTATTTCCCATTGAGAGAATATGATTGCCACAATTTCACTGAGCACGTAAAGGAACAAAGGATTCATTCCGAAAACCAGGAAGAAGGTCCATCCTTTATTGATGTTCTTTACGTCTATTACATACATAAGCAATGCCAATAGCAGAGAGCCCCAGCCACATGTGACTAAAACGAAGGTGGTAGACCATACCCGTTTGTTAATCGGCATCCAAATGGAAAGTACATAACCGATGACCAGCATAATTACAGCTGCTGTAATGAGCTTGACAATCCGTTTGTTTACAGATATCTTTTCCAGCAACAGTCTGCCACACATAAATCCGATGAGCGTGTGGGCTACGGCAGATAATGTGCCGGCAAGGCCTTCTGGGTCAATCGGACTCTTTTTGTAAAGATGGGCTTCTCCAAATACGTTTCTGTCAATGACTGCAAGCAGATTGGTGTCATCGCAGGCATAGCCATTTCCTGTCAGAAGTAAGATGGAATAAGCAAGAAGTAATCCACCGCAAATCCATGGGAGATACTTATGATTGATATAAATAACCATAAGCGATACGATGCCGTAGCATAGGCCAATTCGCTGCAATACACCTGGGATGCGTAGCGTGTCGATGGGGAAGAAATCTCCATTGCACACATATCCAAACCAGTCAATCGCTAATCCGATTAGGATGATAAGGAACGTACGTCGAACAATCTTTTTGACCACTTCCGAGGTAGGTTCGAAGTTAAATTTCCGAAGAGAAATGTAGGTGGAGATACCGACCATAAACAGAAAGAACGGGAAAACCAGGTCGCACGGAGTGAGTCCGTTCCATACAGAATGACGCAACGGTGCGTACGAAACGGGGCCTCCGGCATTGTTTACCAGAATCATGCCGCATACCGTGATGCCGCGTAAGATGTCTAATGACAGCAATCGTTTCATGGTGCTTTCTGATTAATGGTTATTGCAATTCTTAATTACTTATTCGGAAACACTTCATTAAATACTTCTTTTGCTACGCTGACACAGTCACCTTCCGGTTGCGATGCGTACGGATTATGAGCAAGTGTCCAAGGTTCCTCCATGGCATAGTAGTCCAGTTCTACCATCGGTTTGCCATCAAGCACATCCTGGAGTGTCTGCCAGTAGGCTGCCCAGCGTTTGTAGTAGAAGTCTTTCAGAAGACCGTTCCATTCCTTATGGGCATAGTCACGAAGACCTCCGTCGTTGGCACATACGCGGTTTCCCCATGTGGTAATCTGTACGCGGGCATTCCATTCATACAAATCTTTTTCCTCTGGAGTAGTTCCCAGGTTACGGGCCTGTTCAATCCAGCGTCCTACGCGGAATTCACTTCTGGTGCCTAACAGACGGTCTTGTGCCAGCAAGATATTCAGAAACTCTTGTGAGTGAGCTGCAAAGCTTTTTTTGTCGAAACTCTTGAAGTCGGCAATGGTCTGGTTGTAGACGATACGTCCTCTGTCGGAGAGTGACTGACGGACGATGTCTACCAGGTCATATTCAAAGTTGTTGTTGCCTTTGTATTTGTCGGCTACTTCCAGCATCAGGCGGGCTGCTGCTTCCGTGCTGGTCGGGTCATAATAGTTCTGCATCTTAGACCAGCTGGATGCCTGGAAGTTATTCAGTCCGGGACGGCCGCAGAAAATGGATTCGTGAGGGCCTTGCTGGTTATTGCCAAACGGGCAGTTGTAGATGCCGTCGGCAAGAATGCTCCATGCCTGTGTAATTTTCTCATCCCGTACACCGTAGCGTGCGAAAAGGTAGTCTTTTAACCATTCTTCCTTGGTGAATTTCTCCGGACGCCAGGGAAGTTCGCACATCAGCTCGAACATCACCGGATTGTTTTCGCTGCCTTCCATGGTCAGACCGATACCTTTCAGATGGGCGGCTAATGGATTGTTCTTGGTAAGGTAGAAATTGTTCAGCAACTGGTCCATACGTCCGTGCAAACCCACGTTGCCTCCGAAGTTCTCTATCATACAGAACAGCCAGTCGTGCTGCTCATAACCCTTTTCACGTTTCCAGATAGAAGGAATACCCCACATCGGGCGACATTCGCTGAACAGGTCCAGAATCAGGATATCCCCATTGTTCAGGTTCTTGATCATCTCCGGGCGCGGGTTTTCCGTCCATCCCTGAATCACCCATGTAGCCTTCGGATTGACATCCTTCATTGCTTTAAGTACGGCTTTTCCGGCTGCATCAAAATCTACACTTCCCGCATCCTCAAGTTCATGGAACGGGTCCATAGAGTAATAGTTGGCTTTGCCGAACAGTTTTTCCAGTTCCTTATAATATAAAGAAGCAATTTCGTTGAAACGTGAGTCGGTAGGAAGCAGGAAAGCCGGACGGGTAAATCCGTTCCACAATGCGGGTTCGGTTACGTTCAGTCCCAGTTTCTTATTGGCATCATGAGGTACCATACCGGAATAGCCCGGAAATACCGGTTCGATGCCGTATTCGCGCATACGCTTCAGAATCTTCTTCTGCAGTGCTTCCTGCTGTGTGTACCAGCTGTCCGGATTGGGACCGCCCCATCCTTCCAGGTTGTTCATAGCCCACCATGCCAAGAAAGCAGGTCCTGCAATGAATTTATTGATTTCTTCTTTCGTATAACCTAATTTTTCGAGCATGTTTTTCCACACGCATTCCTGACCGACTACTGCCAGTGGCAAGTTGATTCCGTGCAGTGCCATCCAGTCGATTTCCTTTTCCCAGCGTTCCCAGTCCCAGAAAGCCATGGTATAGGAATAAGTGCAATAGTTGAAATCGTAGCGTAAGGAGAGGTTGGTTTCCTTGCGTACCGGAGTAGAAACTTTCGGCAAGCTTTCCGGCAGTTCGGCAGTCATGCCGTTCCATGAAAGATGAATGCCTGCGTAATATTTCAGGTACCAGTTCAAGCCGGTAGCGATGTTTACGTAGTTGTTTCCCCGAATGACTACTTTGTCACCTTTCTGGTCGAGTTCAAAAAAATCGGATGGTCCTTTTTTTACTTGTATGATGAATTTCTTGGAAGCTCCCGGATCAATTCTTTCCAAGAGTCCGTTTACAGGATTACTCCATAATTGAGTAAAAGGAATGCAAAGACATGCTAATACGATCAGTAGAAATTGCTTGGTTTTCATAATAATTGTTTTTAGGTGTTGCAAAAATCATATTTTATTAGGATTCAGAGGGGGAAAATAGTGAAGAAAAGGGGGAAAATAGTGCATTGTAGGATTTACACCTTTAAATTGACCTATGTCAAGACACTCTACGGGCTAAATGTTGTAATTTTGTCACGTTTTTTAGAGAGTTAGTACGTGGAACAGGCAATTCAACAAACAGGTATCCGGAAAGGCTTGACGAAGCTCGTGATTCCTATCTTTATCGAGACCTTATTGATTATGATGTTAGGTGCTGTCGACACCGTTATGCTGAGTCAGTATTCCGATGAAAGTGTGGCAGCAGTAGGGGTGGTGAACCAGATTGTAATGTTTGCTTTCCTTATTTTTGAGGTAATCAATATCGGTACTTCTGTGCTGTGTTCGCAGTACCTGGGAGCAGGGATGAGGAACAAGATGGTGCAGGTGGTCGGTGTGTCTTTGTTGCTGAACCTGGTCGTGGGACTGGTGGTCAGTGCCATTCTGCACTATGGAGCAACTACATTATTGGGATGGATGGGACTTCGTCCGGAACTGCTGAAATATGGTATCGGTTACATGGAGATTGTAGGTGCGTTTGCTTTCTTTCAGGCTATTTCGCTGACTATTTCTGCGTCCTTGCGTAGTGCCAACAAAGCCATTTACCCCATGCTGGTCACGGTGCTGGTCAACGTGATGAACATTATCGGAAACTATTCCCTGATTTTCGGTAAGTTCGGCCTGCCTGCCATGGGAGCAGAAGGAGCGGCCATATCTACCTCCATAGCCCGTGGGGTGAGCATGATTGTCTTGTTTGTCATTCTCTTCAGAAAACATATTCCGTCTTTCCCGATGGCTCTGTTCCGTCCTTTCCCTTGGATAGAACTGAAAAACTTGTTGAAGGTGGGAGTCCCTTCTGCCGGAGAGAATATGTCGTATAGTTTTTCGCAGGTGGTCATCACCTATTTAATCAATATCTTAGGAAATGATTCGCTGGCCACACGAACCTATACGGTGAATACCACCATGTTTGTCTATCTCTTTGCCATCGCTATGGCACAAGGAGGAGCCATCAGTATCGGTCATCTGGTGGGGCAGAAGCGGATACGTGCGGCCTACCTGTTGGGAAAGT
>OJNQ01001471.1_pt1 | contig 16799 bp, 10 predicted proteins | sample 1597621 | NCBI WGS metagenome assembly OJNQ01 (sample SAMEA2452137, study PRJEB22498) | human gut metagenome | reverse complement strand
GAGGTCGCCCGGCAGTCCAAGACCGCCCATGCCACGGCTGTACGTAGAAAGATCGAGCTGGTTGGAAAACGTGTTGGCCGGCTGTTTCGGTGACAGATGCAGGTAATTGTTCAGTGAGAACATCTGCATTGGAAACGGCGGATTGTTTGTCAGAACGCCGACTGGATTGTCGTAGACATGCAGACCGTCCGCCGTGGATTCCACGGTGATGGCACCCGATGCATCTGCGATGATCCAGTGAAGCTGTGCGAGCGGAAGATTCTTTTTAAAAGGTGTGCTGATGAGATTGATACGGGAGAGGGATTCTTTTGCTTCCGCAAGCGAAGCACATGTACCGAGAATCCACGGGATCAGCTCGAACTGCGCGATATTGTCTTTCTCCGGTTTCGGATCGAAATAAACGGCATTTCCTACAAAATTAAGGTCGGCGATACCAAGCCCCTTTTCATTGAACGCCTCATAATAGAGCGGGTAATCATCCATCACACACGCCATGCCGATCATTGCATAGTGATGGGAAAGGGACGGCATATGAAGAAAGGAAAACGGATAATTGCGAGGTGTAACGGTGATCTGGTCGCCATAGGAAAATTCATAATCGAGTGTGCGGCCCATATAAAAGTCGCGTGTTTGATAGGTTGCTGCTGTACACATAGAAAAACTCCTTTCGATGGATGATTTGTCATTGCTGTAAGGTATCATAGCACAGAAGCGGAGGAACGAACAGGAGAAAAATATGAAAAAAGTATAAAAAAGTATAAAAAAGGATCCTGTCAGGCAGGATCCTTCAGAGTGGAGACAAAACCCTGCTTTTGCAGGGTTTGCTATGGGTGTTTTTTGAGGGATGATTGCTCAGATACGCTCCGGGTCACTGACCGGTACCTGTTTCGAAGCAGCAGATCAGCCATAGATGCTGTGATTTGAAAGGATGCTGCAGGAAGAGGTGGAATTACGCAAGATGCTTCCGGAAGCGTTCTATGATAGCAACGGATTCTGCACTGACAGGTTTCGGAACAGCGGACGGTTTTGCAAGAAAATAGCCCTGCAGAAGATCAACATCCAGTTCCAGTACCTTCAAAAGTTCAGCTGGAGTTTCCAGACCCTCGGCAATGATTTTCATGCCTCTTTGATGTGCATAGGAAACAATATTTTCTACGATCTGCTGCTTGTCCGGATCGGAGTCGATATCGCGGATGATGGAAAGATCCAGCTTGATATACGCCGGTGCAAGCTCCAGAAGTGTTTTTTCATTGCTGTAGCCGCTGCCGTAGTCATCCAGGGCAAATACACCGGAAAATCCCGGCATCTCACGTTTTTTCAGCAGAGCTGTAAGATCCGGTGAATCCTCCTCTGTGATCTCAATGACAATCCGATCCTGAAGAAAGCTGTATTGTTCGACGTAAGCCACTGCCTCGTCGTGATTCATGTATTGGCTTGCAATCGAATTGACAAAGAGAAGCTCATCACCGCGTATCTGATGGGTGGAGAGGAATGTGGCATAGGATTTTGCAGAGAGAAACATAGTCAGACGTTCTATTTCATGCAGGCACTCTTCCTCGTGAGCCAGCTGCAGGATCTGATCCGGACGAGTAAGTGCCGGGAGATTTCCGCGCATCAGCGCCTCGTAGGCGTAGATACTGCCGTCCGCAGCGGAAACAATTGGCTGGAAGTAATAGGTAAACAGCTCTTCATTCAACATTTTATGGAACAGGCGGCGCATCTCGGTTTCCTTTGCACTTTTTGTAAAAAGCTCCAGATCGAATTCGGTAATGTGCCCTTTTTCTGCTTTCTTTACCTGGTACATTGCGAAATCCGCATATTTTTTCAGCGTAGACAGATCTGTACTGTTTTCCGGATACCAGGAAACTCCGCCGGAAAAAAAGGTGGTATTTCCGGTGGAGCTCTGTGAAAAAAGTGATCAGAATTTTACTGATGATAATAAGAGAGGAAGTCGGTGATCTTTCCAACTGCATCCTTTAAAACTTCAATTCTCGGCAGGTAAACAACGCGGAAGTGATCCGGCTGTCCCCAGTTGAAGCCGCCGCCGTGGACGATCAGAAGTTTTTTGTCGCGCAGCAGATCGAGAGCAAATTTTTCGTCGTTTGTGATATTGAACTTTTTCGTGTCAATTTTCGGGAACATGTAGAACGCAGCTTTTGGTTTGACTGCGGTGATACCCGGAATATCGCAGAATGCCTTGTAAACGTATTCGCGCTGCTCGTAAATCCGTCCGCCCGGAACGATGTAGTCGTTGACGCTCTGGTGGCCGCCAAGAGCGGTCTGGACAACGGACTGGGCCGGAACATTAGAGCAGAGACGCATGTTAGAAAGCATTTTGAGTCCTTCAATATAGTCCTTTGCGATAGCTTTATTTCCGCTTAAGATCATCCAGCCGATACGGAAGCCTGCGATCATGTGCGATTTGGAAAGACCACTGAAGGTGACACAGAACAGATCCGGTGCGAGGGATGCAATGGAAACATGCTCAAGACCGTCCATGACGAGCCGGTCATAAATTTCATCGGAAAAGATGATCAGCTGATGCTCTCTGGCGAGATCGACAATCTGCTGCAGTACCTCTTTCGGATAGAGTGCACCGGTCGGGTTATTCGGATTGATAATAACGATCGCTTTTGTGCGGTCGGTGATTTTTTTTCGCATATCATCGATGTCCGGATACCATTCGGACTGTTCATCGCAGATGTAGTGGACGGCTTTTCCACCGGCCAGCGTTGCGCAGGCGGTCCAGAGCGGGTAATCCGGGGATGGGATGAGGATTTCATCCCCATCATCCAGAAGAGCGGACATGCAGAGGTTGATCAGCTCACTGACGCCGTTTCCGGTGTAGATATCATCGATAGAAACATTTGGCAGTTTCTTTAACTGCGCATACTGCATGATCGCTTTTCGTGCAGAGAAGAGACCCTGGGAAGGAGAGTAACCCTCGCAGTCGGTAAGCTGATGGCTCATGTCGTAGATGACCTCATCAGGAGTACGGAAGCCAAATGGAGCCGGATTTCCAATGTTCAGTTTCAGAACCTGTGTGCCGCACGCTTCCATGCGGTTTGCTTCTTCTACGACAGGTCCGCGGACATCATATAAGACATTGTCGAGTTTCGATGATTTTTTAAATTCTCGCATAGGGGAACCTCCTGTTTTTGTCTGGGGAAGGGAAGCGGCAGATGGATCAGAAAAGGATTCTGCCGGATCGGAAATCGTATCTGCCGTATAGTTTACTGTGGAATCTTTTGCAAGCAGCCAGTCGGGATCGACCTGGAGCACATCGGCCAGAAAGTGAAGAATGTCGGAGCGCGGAACCGTTTTTCCGCTGACATACTGGCTGACATGGCTTTTTCCAAGTTTCACACCGCGCCGCTGGGCCGCTCGGATCAAATCGACCTGCTTGAACTGTTTCGCCTGCATGGCCAGTTTCAGGCGGTCGGAAAAGGTTTCATTTGTCATAGAAAATCTCCTTAAAATAGAATGCAAAATAAAGAAAGTTCAAAACTGTGCTTATTGTAGCATGAGCGGGAAGAAAGTTCAATAGAAAAGCTGAAATTTGTAAAAAATATTGAAAAGTTCAAAATAGAAGAAAAATAAGTTCAATTATAATATTTGTCTATTCTGTACAGGTAAAGCGTTAAACCTTGCGCATTTTGCAAATTGACAAACGATGAGATTTCGGTAGAATAAAAAAATAGGATGTTATGCATTTCTGTTGGGATCCGCCAACAGAAACGAGAGTACATTGGGAGAAAAAGGGAGGAAAATGTATGGGGGAAGGTCATAAAAAACTGAATTTTTCCGACTGTATGGGACTTGCGATCGGACAGATCATCGGTTCGGGCATCATGGTACTGACGGGAATCGTCATCGGTCTGACAGGACACGGCATTGCCGCAGCGTTTATTTTAGGTGCCGTGCTTGCCATTATCACCTGTGTACCGTTCATCATCCTGACGTCCGCAATCCCGTCATCAGGCGCCGGCTTTACTTACATCCGACGATTGATGGGTGAAAAAGCCGGCTTTATGTACATTGCGATGTTTGTCTTAAGCCAGGTTCTGATCGCAACGTACGCGAAAGGCTTTGCAAGCTATTTCTGCTCGATTTTTCCGCAGTTTGGCGAGTCGGCTGTCGCAATGGCAGCACTTGTTATCTGCACCGCCATCAATCTTATCGGACTGAAATCGAGCGCACTGGTGCAAAAGGGCATGGTTGTGCTGCTGCTTTTAAGCCTGTTCTTATTTATTGTATTCGGGCTGCCCAAAGTAAGCTGGGATGTCCTGACACCGACGGTATCCAACCTGATGCCGAATGGTCCGAAGAACTTTTTCACAGGCGTGGCACTTTTGAGTTTTGCGTGCGGAGGCGCAAAATTCGTTGCGGAGAACGGAGACGATATTGTGGAGCCGTCCCGCACAATTCCAAAGGTTATCGTGCTTTCCACGAGTATCGTTGCTGTATTCTATGTGCTGATCGGTATCGTGGCAGGCGGCGTGCTTCCGGTCGAAACGGTTGCATTTCAGAATCTGACGCTTGTCGCACAGGAGATTTTTCCAACCTGGCTGTACCTGTTTTTCGTGTTCGGTGGTGCCGTATTTGCGCTGCTTACCACCCTGAACGGAACCTTGAGCTGGGTGACAAGAGGACTGCAGGCTGCCGCAAAACAGGGCTGGCTGCCGGAAAAAACCGCGGAGGAGAATAGAAACGGTGTTCCGGCGATCCTTCTGATGGTCTTTTTCCTGATGGGCGCCATTCCGATCCTTACGGGAATGGATCTGACATTGATTTCCAACATGGGTGTCGGAACCGATATGGTGACGGAATTTATGGTACTCCTGGCCTGCTGGCGTCTGCCGGATATCTTCCCGGAAGAGTATCAGAAGTCTGCGTTTTGTATGAAAAAGCGGACACTTCACATTCTGCTGTTTTTCATCGGCATTCTGATGATCGGAACCTCGTATGTCAATCTGTCGGATCTTACGGTTCCCGCGGCGATTGCATGCGGCATCTATATTCTGGTGATGTTTGTTTACACGCAGGTCCGATATCCGTATGTGAAGGCAAAACAGGAAAAGAAAGAAAACAAATAAAGAAGAGAAATGGAGAAGAAACATGAGGGCAACAACAAAAGAGCAGGGTTTTTACAGCCAGATTTTTAAGCTGGTTCTGCCGATTGTGATTCAGAATCTTTTAAGCGCGGCAGTCAACTCTGCCGATGTCGTGATGCTGAACTACGTGGGACAGTCCGCTATTTCCGCGGTATCCCTGGCATCCAACTATGCAAATGTATTATTTATGGTTTATTACGGACTGGGAACAGGAGCAACACTTCTGTGTGCCCAGTACTTTGGAAAGGGCAATATGCGCGCAATTCAGACTGTTGAGGGAATCGCACTTCGATTCTCCGTCATCATCTCCGTTGTTGTGGCAGGAATTGCTTTTACCATGCCACAGATGATGATGCGTCTGTTTACAGATAATGCGGAACTGATCCGGATCGGTGCTTCGTATCTGCGCGTCATGGGTGTGACCTACCTGTGTTGGGGCATCACGGAGATCTATCTTGCGGTACTTCGAAGCCTCGGCCGTGTGACGATCAGCATGGCGATGAATATGATGGCATTCGCACTGAACGTATTTTTCAACGCATGCTTCATTTTTGGCCTCTTCGGATTTCCGAAGCTTGGAGCAACCGGTGTTGCAATCGCAACGGCGATGTCGCGTGTCATTGAATTGATCGGCTGTGTGATTGTGTCGATCATGAGTAAGGATATTAAGCTCGATCTGCGGTACATGTTCATCCGCAACAAGCTGTTGTTTTCCGATTTTGTGAAGCTGTCACTTCCGGCGCTTGGAAATGATCTTTCCTGGGGCGTTGCATTTTCGATGTATTCTGTGATCCTGGGCCATCTGGGAAGCGATGCGGTAGCGGCAAACTCGCTCGTTGTCGTTGTAAGAAATATCGGAACTGTGCTGTGCTTTGGTGTGGCAAGTGCGGGCGGTATTCTGCTTGGAAATGTTATGGGAGAAGGAAATCTGGGAAAGGCGAAGGAATATGCATCGAAACTGCTGAAGCTGACGGTTGTTACCGGAGCTGTGGGCGGACTGGTTGTACTGGGTATCACGCCGTTTGTACTGAAGTTTGCTTCTTTAAATGAGACCGCGATGCATTATCTGAAATATATGCTGCTGATTAACACCTATTATATTATGGGGACTGCCGTCAATACAACGCTGATTGCCGGAGTATTCCGTGCCGGAGGTGACACAAAGTTCGGACTGGTCTGCGATACGATTGATATGTGGTGCTACGCGGTGCCGCTTGGATTTATTGCAGCGTTTGTCTTCAAGCTTCCTGTCCTTGTGGTTTATTTCCTGCTGTGTACAGATGAGTTTGTAAAATGGCCGTGGGTTCTGAAACGGTATAAGAGCGGACTGTGGGCAAAGAACATTACGCGGGATCATCTGTTTGAGGATGAAGAAAAAGAATAGATGATATAGAAAAAGACATCTGCAGAGGTGAAAAATCACTTCGCCAGATGTCTTTTTTCGTGTTTTTCAAACATGCTCTAGAGAACGGTATATCCCTTGCTCTTTAAGCTTGCTTCTGTCTCGTATACATCCGGTACATGAAACACCATGATCGGGCAGCCGGACTCGCGGTTGAAAGAGAGATAGATATAGTCGATGTCGATATTTGTCTCAAGCAGTGTTTTCAGAAGGGAATTTAAGTTACCCGGCTGATCAACTACCTCGACACCGAGTACATCCGTCTGGCGTGTCATGTAACCGGCAGCCTGAAGCGCCTGCTCTGCTTTATCCGGATCGGAAACGACCATGCGGACAATGCCGTACTCTGCGCTGTCATTGTTGACGGAACCTAAAATGTTGACGTCATTTTCAAACAGAATCTGTGTGATCTGCTGCATCGTGCCTTTTTTATTTTCTGCGAAAATAGAAAGTTGTTTTAACATAATTGGGGCCTCCTAAAATTGATCTCTGATTCCATTATACTGCCAAAATCAAACGCGTCAACGAATTTTGTGAAAGAAGACGAAAAAAGGTGGAAAAAGCGTATCGTTTACAGAAAAATCAATAGAATAAAAGCATCAATATAAAAAATAAAAAAAGAAATCAATGAGCGAAAAAAAGACAGAAAAGTCGGATAATAAGAGAAAATGCACAAAATACAAATAAAATATGAGAAAACGGGTGAAAAAACTTTTGCATAATGACGAAAAATGCGTTACAATAAAAGCGCTATATGTGAATTTATTATTGGGAGGTATTAGAATTATGGCAACATTTTATGCATCAAAAACAGGAGAAGTATCTGCTAGAGAAAAAGAACATTCCGCGCTGGTACGTGAACTGGCCGGTGAGTGCATGACACTTCTTGAAAACGACGGAACCTTGCCGCTTGCCGGTGCAGGAAAAGTCGCAGTTTATGGTAACGGCGTCCGCCACACGGTAAAAGGGGGTACCGGTTCCGGAGACGTTAACACAAGAACGGTTGTTACGATTGAACAGGGCTTAAAAGAGGCCGGCTTTGAAATTCTGACCGGTAAATGGCTTGACGAATATGACAAAGTGCTTGCAGATGCGCAGGCTGCATATCAGGCAGAGCTGGCAAAAAAAGCAGAGGAGCTTCACATTCCGATTTTTGCTGTCATGTTCTCGGAAGCATTTGTGCAGCCTGACGTACCTGCGATTACCGAAAAAGAGGACACCGATACCGCTATCTACGTTCTGTCAAGAAACTCCGGTGAAGGTGCAGACCGCTATAACAGAGCATGCGATTATCTGCTCGGCGAAAACGAGCTCGCTGACATTGCCTATCTGGCAGAGCATTATGAGAAAACAGTTTTAATTTTGAATATTGCGAACCTTGTAGACACCACAGAGTTAAAGAAAATCAAAGGACTGAATGCAATTCTTCTTGCAGGACAGGCCGGAAATGCAACCGGAAACATCGTTGCAGACGTTGTTCTCGGAAAGAGCATCCCATCAGGAAAGCTGACCGATACATGGGCTGCTTCCTATGAAGACTATCCGTCCTCAAAAAATTTCAGCCACAACAACGGTGACACCAACGATGAGTATTACAGCGACGGCATTTATGTCGGCTACCGTTATTTTGATACCTTCAACGTAACCCCGAACTACTGCTTCGGCTATGGCAAAGGCTATACTGATTTTGAGACGGAAGTAAGGGACGTGGAGGCAGATGATAAGAACGTTACCGTTACCGCATCCGTAAAGAATATTGGTGATACATTCGCCGGAAAAGAAGTCGTACAGGTTTACTATTCCGCACCGGATGGAACGATTGAGAAACCGTATCAGGAGCTTGGCGGCTTCGGAAAATCCGATCTGCTCTCGCCGGGTGAGTCCCAGACGATTACCATTTCCTTCCCGACGAGATCTATGGCTTCCTACGATGAGAAAAAAGCAGCATGGGTACTCGAAGCAGGAACGTATTACATCCGTGTCGGTAACAGCTCCAGAACAACGAAAGTGGCAGCAGCCCTGAATCTCAAAGAGACCGTTGTTACGGTTCAGGGAAAGAATCTCTTCCCGGCAGATGACGCTCCGCAGGAACTCTCCAAAGCAGGCGTAACACCGTACAGCTATGAAGGTGAGGCAGAAGAAAAAGCAGCTGCAAAACAGATTGAGATTTGCAGTAAATGCATCAAGACAGAGACCGTTATCTACAGTGGAACACCGGAAGCATTCCCAGTTTATGAGGGAGAGAAGCTGACTGCGGCAGATGTAAAGAGCGGAAAAGCAACATTAAAAGATCTCGTATCGCAGCTGACCGTAGAGGAGATGGCTACCGTTTGCAATGGTACGGCAGACGGCCTCGGACAGGAAGGCTTTATCGGATCTTCTTCCGATATGGCGCCTGGAGCAGCGGGAGATACAACTTCCATTCTTCTTGCGGACAGAGGTATTTACAATACGATTCTTGCAGACGGTCCGGCCGGTCTTCGTCTGATTCCGCACTTTGTCGTTGATGCAGACGGAAAGATGGTATCCTCCGGAAATCCTCTGGAAGATGCGTTTAACAAAAATGAAATCGAAGTTCCGGAAGGCGGCACGGAGTATTTCCAGTACTGCACCGCAATCCCGGTAGCAGCACTCCTTGCACAATCGTGGAACATGGATCTGATCCAGAAATGCGGTGATATCGTCGGAAAAGAGATGGAAGAATTCCACATTTCCGTATGGCTGGCACCTGGCATGAACATTCACAGAAATCCGCTGTGCGGAAGAAACTTCGAGTACTATTCAGAGGATCCGCTTGTGGCAGGTCTGTGTGCAGCAGCCGATACCAGAGGAATCCAGTCCCATGCCGGAATCGGAACCAGTATCAAGCACTTTGCAGCCAACAACCAGGAAGACAACCGTATGTACGTCAATGAGCATATCAGCGAGCGTGCAATGCGTGAAATCTATCTGAAGGGCTTTGAAATCGCAGTCAAGACAGCACAGCCGATGACAATCATGTCCTCGTATAACCTGGTAAACGGTGTACATACTGCCAACAGCCACGACCTTCTGACAGCAGCAGCAAGAGATGAGTGGGGCTTCGCAGGCTATGTCATGACCGACTGGGGAACCTCAGAGGACATGAGCGGATTGTTCGCTTACAAATATAACCTGAAATACGGACATTCCACTTCAAGAGAATGTGTTCTTGCAGGAAACGATCTGCAGATGCCTGGCCAGAAAGGAAACCGCCAGGAAATTGTAGCATCTGTCGCAGACGGAACCCTGCCGCTTGGACAGCTTCAGACATGTGCGTACCGTATTCTGAATGTTGTTCTGCAGTCCCTCGCCTATGATGACTGTAAACCGTATGGTGACCAGTTCGATCTCGCGGAGGCGGTTACCGTTACAAAAGCATAAAGAATCAAAGAGTATAGAAGCAGCCCCGCAGACCTTTACCCTAAGGTTTTGCGGGGCTGCTTTTTGTATCGTCAAATGAGGACCTTTTTTGATCGGATTGAGGTTCCATGTCAGGTGCTGGCAGAAAATGTAAAAAGCTCACGAAAGAACTGTAAAACTGGAGAAAAACACAGAATAAAATCGGTAAAAAAATAAAAAATAGTGAAAAATGCACAAAAAGATTGTCCCTAGAGCACATAGTGTGCTATAATGAATGCATCTATTAAAACAGGGGGATAGATTATGGCAAAAGAAATGATAGCAATGCTTCTTGCCGGAGGTCAGGGATCTCGCCTTTATGCGCTGACCGAGAAGCTTGCAAAACCGGCAGTTCCATTTGGTGGAAAATATAGAATCATCGATTTCCCACTTTCTAACTGCGTAAATTCCGGAATTGATACCGTAGGTATTCTGACACAGTATCAGCCCATGGTGTTAAATGAGTACATAGGAAACGGCCAGCCGTGGGATCTGGACCGCCTCCATGGAGGTGTTCACGTGCTGCCTCCTTATCAGAAAGCCTCAGGTTCTGACTGGTATAAAGGAACTGCGAATGCCATCTACCAGAACATTCCATTCATCGAGAGCTACGATCCGGAGTACGTCATCATCCTTTCCGGAGACCAGATCTGCAAACAGGACTACAGTGATTTCCTACGCTTCCATAAGGAAAAGGGCGCAGAATTCAGCGTTGCGGTTATGGAAGTGCCATGGGAGGAGGCATCCCGTTTCGGACTTATGGTGGCAGATGAAAATGACAAAATCACCGAGTTCCAGGAAAAACCAAAACAGCCGAAATCCAATCTGGCATCCATGGGTATCTACATTTTCAACTGGGATATCCTGAAAAAATATCTGATTGAGGACGAGGCAGACCCGAATTCTTCGAACGATTTCGGAAACAACATCATCCCGAATCTTTTAAAAGACGGACGCAATATGTACGCTTATCACTTCAGCGGATACTGGAAAGATGTAGGAACCATCTCCTCTTTGTGGGAGGCAAATATGGAAATCCTCGATCCGGAACACAGCGGAATCAACCTGTTTGACAATGATTGGAAGATTTACAGCCGAAACAGCGGAAAAACAGGCCATAAGATCACCGAAACCGCTGTTGTGGAAAACTGTATGATCACCGATGGCTGCCGTATTGCAGGTCATGTCAAACGTTCGATTCTGTTCTCTGGTGTAAAGGTTGCAGAGGGCGCAGAAGTAGAAGATGCCGTTATCATGGGAGGAACCGTGATCGAATCCGGAGCAGTCGTGAAACACTGTATCGTTGCGGAAAACGTTGTGATTGGCCAGAATGCCGTGGTAGGAGAAATGCCGCATGACGGTGAAAAAGGTGTTGCCACCATCGGATCCGGAATCCATATCGGTGAGCGTGCCAAAGTAGGACCAAATGCAATGGTAAATGCAAATGTAAAGGATGGTGAAGAAGAATGGTAAACGCAAATGCAGATGCACTGGGCATCATTTTCCCAAACAGCTATGATGAGCAGGTACCGGATCTGGTAAACGAGCGTCTGATGGCCTCCATTCCTTTTGCCAGCCGTTACCGCATGGTGGACTTTATTTTATCCAGCATGGTAAACTGCGGAATCGGAAATGTATCCATTATCGTCCGCAAAAATTACCATTCGCTGATGGATCATCTCGGCTCCGGACGTGAGTGGGATCTTGCCAGAAAAAAAGGCGGTTTAAATATTGTTCCGCCTTATTCTGAGAAGAAGATTCAGGTGTATTCCGGAAGAGTGGAAGCACTGGCAAATGTTCTCGATTTCCTGAAATGGCAGAAAGAAAAATACGTTGTTATGGCGGACACCAACATTGCCTGCAATTTTGATTTCAAAGAGATGCTGAATCAGCATATCGAAAGCGGCGCAGATGTTACTGCTGCTTATACCAAACAGCCGATTCCGGAAGGCGTCAGAAGCTCTTACGAGAAAACCAATTATCTGCACTACACCTTCTCCATGGCAGGACAGAAGATCAGCAAGATCTTTGTAAACTCGGAGGAAAACGGAGTACAGAATGTATCGATGAATATCTACGTGATGGAGCGTCAGCTTCTGATCGACGAAATCAAAAAAGGCTTTGTTCTTGGAAATAAATTCTTCGAGCGTGATGTTCTGGCACCGCAAACGGAGAAACTGAACATTCAGGGATATGAGTTTACCGGTTATCAGGCAAGAATCGACGATATGAAGAGTTATTTCGATGAGAACATGAAGCTTTTAAAAGATGAAAATCTGGATAGCCTCTTCTTGGGAAACCCGATCTATACCAAAGTCCGCGACGACAATCCGACCCGTTATATCAACGGATCAAAAGCGAAAAACGTGATGGTAGCAGACGGCTGTGTGATCGAAGGCGAAATCGAAAACAGCATTTTGTTCCGTGGTGTCAAGGTAGCCAAGGGAGCAAAAGTAAAGAACTGCATTCTGATGCAGGATACCGTGATTGAAGCAGGCGCTGAGATTGAGTACGTTGTTTCTGATAAATACGTTACGGTATCTGAGGGAAAACAGCTCAAAGGAACCGATTCCTTCCCGGTATTTATTGCGAAGGATCAGGTGGTATAAAGAAAAGAATAGAATGAAATAGAAATACCGACTGCCAATGTAGAATATATCAATATTGATGGGCAGTCGGTATTTTTTGGAAAAATTCAGAAAAAAATAGTAGATTGAGTAATGCATCTGTGATATGGTAATAAAACAAAACAGTGACAGCCTAAGGAAGGGAAGATTCTTACCATAAAAATTCCCGGTTGTACAGCTTATGGTTACAGTACAGTCTGTTTTTAGGCTTTCAGCGTTGGCAGCTGATACTGTTTTTTCAGTTCTTTGTACTCTGACTCAAACTCTTCTTCTTTCTTCAGCGCATGCAGATATTCGTGTGTATCAAACGATCCGCTGTGGATCTGGCTGACGCAGACGGCAATGTTGGAGCAGTGGTCGGAAATCCGTTCGAAGTCGGTCATCACATCGGAAAGGATAAAACCAAGCTCGATCGTGCATTTTCCACTCTGGAGCCGTTCGATGTGGTGGTTCTTCAGGCTGGAATTCAGGCTGTCAATCACCTGCTCGAGTGGTTCCACTTCATTTGCTTTTTTTACATCCTCATTGTTGAAAACGGAGAAGGTCAGGCTGACAATATCTTTGACTGCTTTTCCATAAACAGCAAGCTCTGCGGCTCCGTCAGAAGAGAACTGCAGGTTCTTGTCATGCATCTCTCTTGCAGCTTTCATGATGTTGACGGTGTGATCGGAAATTCGTTCGAAATCGCCGATGCAGTGCAGGATCATGGAAAGTGTCTGGCTGTCCTTCGGGGAAAGCTTTTCACTGGAAAGCTTCACCAGATATGTGCCGAGGGCATCTTCAAAATGATCCACCTTTTTCTCAAGAATATCTACATTTTCCGCATCCGCCTCGTTGTAGGAGGCCATCAGGTCAACAGAAGTAACAAGACCGGTTTCGGTCAGTTCTGCCATTTTTGCGGCTGCAACTTTACACTGCTGCAGAGCAAAAGCCGGGCTGTCGAGGAAACGGGTATCGAGCATCTGAACAGCTTCGTCTGCTTTTTCTTCCGGTCCGTCCGGAATGGTCAGTTTCGCAAGTTTGACCAGTCCGTCTGCAAACGGGAACAGGATCAGTGTTGCGAAAATATTGAAGCCGGAGTGAACGATTGCGATGCCGGCTGCATTTGCCGAGGTTTCCAGGAATGGAAAATGTACAAAGGCATTGATTCCATAGAAGAGAACCAGGAAAAGAACAGTACCGATGATATTAAAATAAAGGTGAACCATTGCGGTACGGCGTGCATTGCGGCTTGTACCGATGGAGGAGAGCAATGCGGTGATACATGTACCGATATTCTGTCCCATGATGATCGGGATCGCTACGGCGTAGCTGACGGAACCGGTTGCGCAGAGTGCCTGAAGAATACCGACAGAAGCAGAGGAACTCTGGATCACGGCGGTCAGAATGGTTCCGGCAAGAACACCGAGCACCGGAATTGAGAATTTTACGAGAAGTCCCGTGAATTCCGGTACATCTGCGAGCGGTGATACAGCGCTGCTCATGGTGTGCATACCAAACATCAGAATGGAAAAACCGGTTAACAGAGTACCGACATTTTTCTTTTTATCGCTCTTTGCCAGCATCAGCATAAAAACGCCGATGATTGCAAGAATGGGGGAAAAGGACGACGGGTTCAGCATTTTAATGAATACATTGTCGCCCTGAATGCCGGTAAGACTTAAGATCCAGGAAGTGATGGTGGTACCGATATTGGCACCCATAATGATGCCGACTGCCTGGTTCAGCTTCATGATGCCGGAGTTTACGAATCCGACAACCATAACAGTAGTTGCAGAAGAGGACTGGATAACTGCGGTAACACCGGCACCTAAAAGAACTGCCATAATCCGCTTTGAGGTCAGCTTTTCCAGCAGGTATTCCAGTTTACCGCCGGAAAGTTTGGTCAGGCCATCGCCCATGGCACTCATGCCGTATAAGAACATGGCAAGGCCACCGACAAAGGATAACACTCCAAAAATGTCCATAATTTCTCCCTTTACGTAATTTTCTTTTTCTTTTCGTGGTTTTAACAATAGATACACGTTTTGCAGGTCTTACTCGAGAAAAAACCTACATTTAGAAGATAACACATCTAAAAACAGTTTTGTGTTAAATGTATGTAAAGTTTGTAAAACGGTCAAAACAACTCAAAATCCGGTGCGGCACTGTTTTGTGCCGGTACCGGATCGTTTCTCGATTCCTTTGCATCCGAAAGAAGCTGCCACTCGCAGGATCTGCAGATGCGGGTAGTTTGGCTGAATATGATTTTCATAAGAAATCTTTTAATTTTTCCATGTTGTGTTCTTCAAATTTTCGCAGCTTATCCATCAGATCCCGGATTTTGGGATCCGCGTCCTCATACTGGCGGTACTTCTGGATTGCCTCGACGATGCCCATGCTGCTTCCGGTAATCAGCATGCTGGCAATGTGTGAGGCGGACGGATCCGTCATAGTCTGCAGGTTTATCATAAAATACGTGCGTGCTTTTTCCACTATACCAAGGCCTTTTTCATCGTAGCCGTGCTCATTCAGCAGCTCCTTTGCCGCCTGATGAAATTCTTCATAGCCCTGAAACTGGGTTTTCAGATGTTCTTTTAAGTCTTTGTCCTCAACGACTCCAATGAGCTGCCGGATCGTGTCGACACCCATCTGGGAGTTCTGGTAAATAAAGTTTAAAAGCTCTGCATCTCCACTCATCGTGCATCTTCCTTTCTTGCTTTCTTTGGTGGTTTCATGAAAAAGTATTGCCGGAAATCGGGGCAAATATACCTGATTTTAATTGTAATTTTACCTGAAATCCATATTTCGGCAGCGACAGGAAAGACGGCTGGCATCTGCTAAACACAAAAGATATGGTGCATTACGGGCCGGAGACGGCGATTGGGATTCTGGGAGGAACGGGAACTGTCATCTGGGCAGATGGTCTCTTTTGAGAGAGTTATTCATTTGGTAACTTTTGCTTGCAGTTTTGCCGGAGTGTGGTAAAGTAGTAGAGGAGTTATATGAATTTCAGCGGGGGACAGAAAATCGGATCTGTCGTTCCGCGTTCAGAAAGAGGATAGAACATTATGCTGAAAAAAATTGGAAGAAATGATCCCTGCTGGTGCGGCAGCGGGAAGAAGTACAAAGACTGCCATCTGGCGCTGGATGAGAAAATCAATTCTTATAAATTAAAGGGATGGAAAATTCCGCCGAAGAAAATTATCAAAAGACCTGATCAGATCGATGGAATTCGTGAAAGCGGTCTTGTCAATATTGCAGTTCTGGATTATGTGGCCGAAAACATTCATGCAGGCATGAGTACGGAAGACATCGACCGTCTGGTCGCAGAAAAGACAAAAGAACTCGGCGGAATTGCAGCACCGCTGAATTATGAAGGATTTCCGAAGAGCGTGTGTACCTCCATCAACGATGCGGTATGCCATGGAATTCCGAATGAGGAGGAAATTCTGCAGGACGGAGACATCATCAACGTCGATGTTTCTACTATTTATAAGGGATATTTTTCCGACTCTTCCCGTATGTTCTGCATCGGTGAGGTAGACGATGTTTCAAAGAAGCTGGTGGAAGATACGTTAAAAGCCGTACAGCTTGGACTCTCAGAAGTACGTCCGTTTAACCGGCTTGGCAATGTCGGCGCGGTGATCAATGAATTTGCCCAGAGCCAGGGCTATAAAGTTGTCCGTGACATCGGCGGTCATGGCGTCGGTCTGGAGTTCCACGAGGATCCGTTCGTCAGCTATGTCACAAGACGAGATACCGGAATGCTGCTCGTACCGGGCATGGTATTCACCATTGAGCCTATGATCAATCTCGGAACCGATGAAATCTTCATCGACTCCGACAACGACTGGACCGTCTACACCGAAGACGGCGCACCGTCAGCCCAGTGGGAGGTTACGGTTGCGGTAACAGAAGATGGATATGAAATTCTGGCATATTAATTGACGCATAGAAATACGAAAGCTGTGTCTGTGGAAGAACTATTTTCCGGAGACACAGCTTTTTCTAAAGAGAAAAGGGAGAAATACGATGCAGAATTTGGAACAGGAGATGAGCCGGTGCCGGGTCTGTCCGCGGAAGTGCGGAGCGGACCGGGAGCATGGAAAGACGGGATATTGTAAGGCGCCCTTCGGGGTTGCGGCGGCGCGGGCTGCACTGCATTTCTGGGAGGAGCCGTGTATTTCCGGGACGACGGGGTCGGGGACGGTTTTCTTTTCCGGATGTAATCTGCGGTGTGTTTACTGTCAGAAC
>OJNQ01001469.1_pt1 | contig 16832 bp, 2 predicted proteins | sample 1597621 | NCBI WGS metagenome assembly OJNQ01 (sample SAMEA2452137, study PRJEB22498) | human gut metagenome | reverse complement strand
TCAGGAGATGAACTCTTTCCATAAAATTAATATAAAAATTTCTAACTCAATTATTTTCAATTCTAAAATTTGATTTTTAATAATATTTTTTTGTTTTGTAAGTTTTTTATTTCAAAAGTCCCAAAAAGCCTAAGACAAAATCCCCGTCCCAATGTCTAAAGTTTGAAAAGGCCTACGCAAATTTAGGTTTTGCAGCATTTATTAAGGACGAAAGTAAAATTTGTAATATAAATGTTAAAAAAACTTAATAAAAAGTGCTAAAACGACAAAAAATAGCATCCCTAGTAGAAAAAAGCTGGCAATTTTTGCCGGCTTTTTTCTTATATTGTTTTTTTATATATATGAAGCTAAAATATTAATGATATATATTAAAGTTATAAAAACAAGGAGAATGTATATGAAAAAGCTTGTAGAAACAAACAAACAAGAAAGAAATAGGAGAAAAAGAGGCGAGCAAGGTTCTGTAACCTTATTCGTTTTAATTGCAATGATTTTCTTTTTAACGGTTGGAGTTGCGGTTTACATTTCGAATGTAAATAATTCTTCATCTCAACAAAGGGATGTTAAGAAGATTCAAAGTGAATATAATGATACTGGTGATGTAAATAAGGTATATGAAGACCAAAAAGATAGGCTTAACCAAAGATTGTTTATTACTGTTAAAGACAATGATAAAAATATATATCAAGAAGGTAAGTGGACTAATAAAGTTCCTTTGACAGTTGAGGTAAAATGGCCAGATGGATTAAGTAAAAATGAAAAAATTATAACAGTAAATGAAATTAAAGTTACAGATGAAAAAATAAAGGATTTGAAAATAAGTGAGTCATGTACAATATCAGCTAAAATAAATGGAACTACATCAAAAATTGAAGTTTTAGTTGATACAACTAGCCCTGATATAGAAATTGAAAAAAATGGCGGAAATTATGTAATAGATAATAATCAAACATCAAAAGAAATAACAACGACAATTACAGTAAAAGATGAAGAAAGTGGAGTTGATAAGGTTTTATATAAATGGTTAAAGGCAAAAGATGATGGATCAAGACCAGATGCACCAGATGAAAAAGATTTAAAAACATTAGAAGGAACAACGGCAAATGTAACAAATACAATTTCAGAAAGCGGAAAATATTATTTATATGTTAAAGCACAAGATAAAGCTGAAAATGAAAGTGAAAAGTGGAGTGAGCCATTTAATGTTATAAATAAAGCAGATGTAGAAAATACAATAAAAATTGCTAAAGAACCAGACGGATGGACAAATGAAGATGTAAAAGTAACAGTTGATTATGGAAATATATTAACTACATTTAGACGTCAAGGATTTGGAAAAACAGAGAATGAAGCAAGACAAGATGCAATAAATAACACAATACAAACTAAAAATCCAATAACAGTTACAGTAAAAGAAAATGGAATAATTTATGTATCTGCAAAAGATCAAGAAGGATTAATAGATGATATATCAAAAACATTAAAAATAGATAATATAGATAAATTATTACCAGAAATAACATATACAAAAAATCCTGCACAAGGGTATACAAACAAAGATGTAGTACTTACAATAACATTAAAAGACCAAGAGGCAAACGATAAGTATGGATGTAGCAAAGTAATAGCATGGCAAATAAGCAAAGATGGTAATTTAGATGAAAACTCTAATAATTGGACAAATTTAGATGAAGCACAAGAACAAACAACAGTAGAATATAGCATAAAAGAAAATGGAACATATTATATATATGCAAAAGATCAAGCAGGAAATGTAGCAAAAGAGCAAATTGTAATAGATCAAATAGATAAAAATCCACCAAAAGTTGAAGTTACAGGAAATCCAACTACATGGGTAAAAGGTGAAGTTGAATTAGACATAACAGCTAAAGATGATGAAACTGGAATAAAAGAAATAAAAATAAATGGACAAAAAGTAACAGCAACTATAGATGAAGATAAAACAGCAAAAGTAAAATATCCTGTTACAGAAAATGGAACAATAAACATAGAAGTTACAGATGAAGCAGGAAATGTAACTACAAAAACAATAACAGTAGATAAAATTGATAATAAAGGACCTGAAGTAACAATAACAGGAAATCCAGAAAATTGGACAAATAAAGATGCTACTTTACATGTAAAGGCAAAAGATGATGCAAGTGGAATAGAAAAAGTAACAATAACACAAGTAGTAGATGGTAAAGAAGAATCAAAAGATGTTAATTTTACAACAAATGAAGATGGTTCTATTGATTTAGACTACACAGTAGATAAAAATCAAACAATAAAAATAAGTGTTACAGATAAGGCTGGAAATACAACTACAAAAACAATAGTAGTAGATAAAATAGACAAGGAAAAACCAACATTAAAAGCACCAACTGCTGTTGCAACAACGAATACAGTTACAGTTACATTTAATCAAACAGATGCATTAAGTGGAATAGATGAAGAAACAATAAGATATGCAATAAGAAAACAAGGTGAAGATGAATGGGAAATAGTACAAAATAGTGAAAAAGTAAATACATTTACAAAAAGAACAAAAGATACATTATATGAAGTAAAAACAATAGCAAAAGATAAAGCTGGAAATGAAATGGAATCTGAAATTGTAACAGTTAGAACACTAAATTTAACAGAGCCATTAATTAGACAAAATCCAGAAACAATTACAAACGAAAATGTAAAAGTTACAATATTAGCACCTGATGCACAAGAAGGAACAACAATAAAATATGGAACAGATGGAGTAAATTTTGAATCAATTCCAACAAATCCATATACTTTTGAAGTAACAAAAAATCAAACAATATATGCATTAGTAGAAAATAATGGGGGTGAAAAATCAAATGTTGCAACACATCAAGTAGATAATATTGATAAATTATTACCTATAGTTACAAATATAAGTGCAAGCACAAAAGCAACAAATAGTACAGTAACAATTACAGCAAAAGCAAAAGACCAAGCTCAAACAGAGGAATATGCAAATAGTGGAATAGTTGCATATATGTTTAGCAAACAAACAGACATAACAAATAAATCTGAAGGATGGAACGAAATAACACAAACAACAGAAGAAATAACAAAAACTCAAGAAGTATCAGAAAATGGAATATGGTATTTCTATGTAAAAGATGCTGCAGGAAATGTTAATAAAGCAAGTGAAGAAAACAAAATAGAAATAGGAAATATAGATAAAACTCTTCCTATAATAAGTGTAGAACCACAAAATAAAGAAGTATGTAAAAACACAAATGTTACAATACATGTAACAGATGAAGGTGGAAGTAACCTATCAGATTCTAACCAATATGAATATCAATTAGGAGAAAGTAACCAAAATATACCAACAGGAAATTGGTTAAAATACACAAATAATGTAGCATTCAATATAGGTGATAATATAACAGGAACACGTTACTTGTGGGTAAAAGAAGTAAAAGATAATGCACAAAATATATCTAATAAAGAAGGAACAAAAGTTAGTACATACCATGTATTTGGACCATATGTGTTTGATAATAGTGCACCAGAAGTAACATTTACACCAAATGGAAATGACACATATAGTAAAACACAAAAAACAAAAGTAACAGTAACAGATGTAGGAACATCAAATATAAATGAAAATGAATTAAAATATAAATGGGTAGTACAAAATGAGGCAGAACCTGCTGAAAATGAAATAGATACTACATTTATTAATGGTGCCAATATAGAAAATGCAAAAAAAGTTACAGGAAAATATTATTTATATGTTCTTGCTAAAGATAATTTAGGAAATACTAAAAAAGCCAAAAGTGAATTATTCTATTTAGATAATACAAATCCAAATAGTGAAGCACCAGTAAAGAAAGTAGCAACAAGTAGCAGTATAACTGTTGAATTCAAGCAAACAGATTCACACAGTCAAATAGATAATAATACTATTTATTATGGAAAAAGATTAAAAGGTACAAATGATTGGACATGGGAGAAAGATGCAAATTTAACACATAAATTTAAAGGACTTGTAAAGGAAACAACATATGAAATATGCACAAAGGCATCAGATAATGCAGGAAATGGAGAACAAATATCAAACATAGTAGAAATAACAACAGAAAAAATTGATAAACCAACAATTACTACAGACCCAAATGCGCCAACAAATAAAAAAGTAAAAGTAACAGTAACATACCCAGAAATAGATGGTGGAAAATACAAATATAGTGAAGATGGAATAAATTATATAGAAGTTAGTTTAAATGATGGTGAATATGTAACATATATAGAAGAAAATAAAACAATATATGCATTAGTAGAAGATGAAAATGAACAAACATCTGAAGTTGCAACATTAGAAATAACATTTATAGATACTAAAAAGCCAACAGTAACAATAACTCCTAATGGAGGAACTTATGAACTAAATCCAGGACAAACAAATGTAAAAGAAAATGTTACAATTACAGCAAAAGACACAGGAACATCAGGTTTAAATGAAACATTACAATATGCAATAACAAGTAGCAATACTCAAAAACCAACAACAGGATGGACTAATTTTGAAAATGGATCTACAAATGAAATTACACTAAATGGAGGAAACAATTATATATGGTTTAATATTACAGATAATGCTGGAAACGAAGTAGAAAATAATGTATCTAATGTATTTAAAGTAAGCTATAAAATTATATATAATGCAAATGGTGGACAAAATGCTCCAAATGCACAAACTAAAGAAAAAGATGTTAATTTAACACTTTCAAGTGATGAGCCAACATGGGATGGATATACATTTAAAGGATGGTCAACATCTAAAGAAGCAGTAGAAGCAGAATATAAAAAAGGTGCAACATATAGTAAAAATGAAGCTACAAACTTATATGCTGTATGGGATGCAAAAAGTTATGTAGTAACATTTAACCCACAAGGAGGAGAGGTAACTCCTACATCAAAAGATGTTGTATATAATAAAGAATATGGGCAATTACCAACACCAACAAAGCAAGGATATAGATTTGGGGGATGGTACTTAGAAAACACATATGAAAATAAAGTAGAAGAGAAAACAATTGTATCAAAATCAGAAAATCATACATTATATGCAAAATGGACAAGTGCAGAAAACACACCATATACAATTTATCACTATGTAGAAAATGCAAATGATAATGGTTATACATTATATAAAACAGAAGGAAAAGAAGGAAAAACAAATTCAGTAAAAACATTATTAGATGAAAAAATGGTAATAGATAATTGTACATATAAATATGCAAGCTTAGAAGAAGGTGGAAGTGAAGAAACAAGTTTAACAATTAATGCAGACGGAACATCAAAAGCTTATTTATATTATACAAGAAATAAATTTACATTAACATTATCAAAAAATGAACATGTTGCAAGCGTTACAGGAGATGGAAGTTATAAATGGGGACAAGATGTTTTAATAGATGCAAGTTTAAATCAAGAAGATGGTTATACATATACATGGGTTAACTGGACAGAAAATGGTGTAGAAAAAACAAAAGATCAAAAAGCAACAATAAAAATGAGTGCACAAAATATGACATTGGTTGCTAATGCAACAAGAAGTGCAAAAAAATATATAGTAACATATAACTCTGTAGTAAATGGAGGAACAACTGAAACTATAGAAGAAGAGTGTACATATACACAAAATGTAGACCTAAGCAAAACAGTTGCAAAAACAGGTTATACATTTATTGGATGGAATACTAACAAAGATGCTACAAGTGCATTATCTACATTAGTAATGCCAAATAAAAATATAACTATATATGCAATATTTAAAAAAGATATAAAAGCAACATATATAGATTATAGTGCTACAACAAAACAAATAAGAACACAAGATATAACAATATATAATAATCAAACAGCAACAATAACAGTTCCAGAACAAAATGAATACAATGGATGGACAAAAAATGGATGGACTAAAGATACTTCAAATTCTGCTGCTAAAGAAATAGAAGCACGGAGGCGGAGAAGTTTTAAAAATCACAACAAATGTTACATATTATGGATTATATACTAAAAATGTAAGTGTAACTTATAACTTAAATGGTGGAGTAGGTACAACTCCAAGCAAACAAACAGTAGAAAGAAAAGTAAATAGTTACTCAATTATAAATATATTTGATCCAGAAGTACAAATTTCTGATTTACAAGCAAGTAAAACAGGTTATACATTTAATAGTTGGAATACTAACGAAAATGGAACAGGAACAAAATATTTAGTTGGAAACAAAACTAAACTTAGTGAAGATTTAAATTTGTATGCTATATGGACACAAAATAAATACCAAGTTACATTTAATACAAATGGTGGAAGCAGTGTAGAAAATAAAGAAGTAACATATGATTTAGCATACGGAAATTTACCTTCTACAACAAAAACTGGTTATACATTTTCAGGATGGTATTTAGATAATGAAACATTTAAAAATAAAATAGAAGAAACAACTAAAGTTTCAACACCAAATAACCATACATTATATGCAAAATGGGATATTATAACATATAAAATCACATATAATTTAAATGGTGGAACATTAGAAAATGCAAATAAAGAAAGTTATACAATAGAAACACCAAGCTTTACATTAAATAATCCACAAAAAGAAGGATATACATTTATAGGATGGACAGGAAGTAATGGAAATGAAGCAAGTAAAACTGTAACAATTGAAAAAGGAAGCACAAGTGATAAACAATATACTGCAAATTGGGAAGCAAACAAATATACAGTTTCATTTAATTCAAATGGAGGAAATGATATAGCTTCTAAAGAAGTTACATTTGGACAAAACTATGGTGATTTAGAAAAACCTAAAAAACAAGGATTTACATTTGCAGGATGGTATTTAGACAATGAAACATTTAAAAATAAAATAGAAACAACTACAAAAGTTAAAATAGCAAACAATCATACATTATATGCAAAATGGACAGAAGGTGAATCTGAATATATTGTAGAACATTATAAACAAAATATAGAAGATGACCAATATGGTGAGCCAGAAGTAGAAACTTTAACAGCAGTAACTGGAAGTGAGGTAACACCTGCAACAAAAGATTATGGAAAAGGATTTGAAACACCTAACTTAAAATCAGCTGTAGTTAAGGCAGATGGAAGTACAATAATAAAATATTATTACAACAGAAAACTATTTACAGTTACATTTAACACAAATGGTGGAAATTCTGTGGAAAACATAACTGCAAAATATGAAAAAGAAGTAACATTACCAACTACTAGCAAAACTGGTTATACATTTAAAGGATGGTTAAACCAAGAATTAGAAGTTACATCACCATATAAAGTAGAAGATAATGTGACATTAAGTGCAAAATGGAATGCAATAACATACAATATTACATATTCATTAAATGGTGGAAACCTAGCAGAAGGAATAACAAATCCTAAAAATTACACAATAGAAACAGCAAGTTTTACACTAAATAATCCACAAAAAGATGGTTACACATTTACAGGATGGACAGGAAGTAATGGAACAACACCAAACACAACAGTAACAATTTCAAAAGGAACAACAGGAGATAAGGAATTTATTGCAAATTGGAAAGCAAATGAATATATAGTAACATTTAATCCAGATGAAGGAACAGTAAATCCATCTTCTAAAACAGTAACATATAATGAAAGTTATGGACAATTGCCAACACCAATGAAGACAGGTTATAAATTTAACGGATGGTATACTGAGCTAAATGGAGCTGGAACAAAAATTACAGACCAAAGTATTGTTACTATAACTGCAAATCAAACATTATATGCAAGTTGGAGTGTAAAAAGTTATACAATTACATATAATGCAAATGGAGGAAGCGGTGCACCTGGAAGCCAAACCAAAAAATATAATGAATCTTTAACATTAAGTGCTATTAAGCCAACAAGAACAGGCTATACATTTAAGGGTTGGGGATTAAATGGTTCAGCAACAGAGGTTAAATATAATTCATCAGATATAATTGGAGCCAATACAATATCTAATGATTTAGTATTATATGCAATATGGGAAATAAATAAATACACAATTACATATAATGCAAATGGTGGAAACAGTACTCCTGAACCAACAACTGCAAATTACAATGAAACAATACAAATGCCAAGTGCATCAAGAAAATATACAGTTACATTTAATACAAATGGAGGAACAGCACTTGATAGCAAAACATCAACATATCAATTTACAGGTTGGTATACAGATGCAACAAATGGAACAAAGAAAGAATATAAAACAATGCCAGCATATAATGAAACATTATATGCACATTGGGACGATACAAAATCAAGTATAACAATTGGAACAACAACAAAAGAAGGTTATACATTTGCAGGATGGTATATAGATGAAGATTTAAAAACACAGTTAACAACAAATGAGAATGGAACATATTTACCAACAAAAGATATTACAATTTATGCAAAATGGAATGCAAATAAATATGTGGTAACATTTGATCCAGGTGAAGGTACAGTTAATCCAACTACAAAAGAAGTAACATATGATTCAACATATGGAGAACTTCCAGTAGCTAAGCTTGCAGGCTATGGATTTGGAGGATGGTATACAAAACAAGATGGACAAGGAGAGGAAATAACATCATCAACAATTGTAAAAATTACATCAAATCAAACATTATATGCAAGATGGGCACAAGGACAATATGTTGTAAAACACTATAAACAAAATATAGATGGAACATATCCAAGTGTTCCAACAGATGTAGAAAATAAATCAGCAGTGCCAGGAAATAAAGTAACACCACCTACAAAAGATACTACACAAGGAAGCTACTTAGGATTTAGTGCACCACAAACACAAACAAAAGAAATAACAGAGGATGGAAATACAGAATTTATTTATAAGTATGAAAGAAAATCATATGATTTAAATATTAATCCAAATGGAGGAAAATATGAAGGTTCTCAATCAACAGTAACAGTTACACAAAAATTTGAATCAACATATACAGTTTCTAATAAAATAGAAGCACCCGCTGGATATGTGGTTACATTTAAAAACTTTGGAGGACAAGATGATTACACTAAAAAAACTTCAACAAAAACATTTACAAATTGGACAAAAACAGGACAAGGAACATTAAATGGAAATGTTTATACATATGGTGCAGGAATTGGAACAATAGTTGCAAATTATAAAAATGATAGTATAGAAATGCCAGACGATCCAACACATGAAGGCTATACATTTACAGGATGGTATTTAGATGAGCAATGTACAAATAAAGTAAGTTTAAATACAGATAAAACATATACACCAAGCCAAAATATTACATTATATTCTGGATGGAGCATTAATAAATATAAATTAACAATTTCAAGATTAAGTGGAAATACAACAAAAGAACAAAATTACAACACACAATTAGACTTAAGTACTTATAATAGTAGTGGATATAAAGTAACATTAAATCCAAATTATGACGGTGGAGCAAATACAGTATTAACACAAACACATAAATCTTGGAGTAAAGATGGTTTTGGTACATTAAGTGGAAACATTTATACATATGGTGCAGGTAATGGAAAAGTAACAGAAAACTATAATGATGTTACATTAACTACTCCGACACAAGTAGGTTATACATTTGTTGGATGGTATACAGATTCAGAACTAAAAAATGAAGTAAAATTAAATGCAGACAATACATATACACCAACAGCTAATATAACATTATATGCAAAATGGACCGCAAATACTAATACAAAATATACTGTAAAACATTATAAACAAAATATAGACGGAACATACCCAAGTGTTCCATCAGAAGAAGAAGTAAAATATGGAACAACAAAAGAAACAACAAATGCTGGTCCAAAAACATACAAAGGATTTACAACACCAGCAAAACAAAATAAAGAAATATTAGCAAATGGAACAACAATAATAGAATATAAATATGTAAGAGATTTATCAACATTAACAATTAACCCAAATGGAGGAACATATAGCAAAGATCTAAATATAGAACAGGCATATGAGTCAACATATGTAGTAGATAATGCAAATATAACACCACCTAAAGGATTTACTGTAACATATAATGCAAATGGAGGAACAACAGAAGTTGGAAGTGAAGTTTCAACTAAAACATTTGAAAGTTGGTTATTAACAGGCGGTGGAAAATTTGTAGGAAATACATATACATTTGGAACAAAAGATGAGGATGGAACATTAACTGCAAATTATAAAAATAACAGCATAAATTTAACAACAGCTAAAAAAGTTGGCTATACATTTACAGGATGGTATTTAGACAGTAATTGTACACAAGCTTTAGTATTAAATGCTGATGGAACATATACACCACAAAAAGATATAACAATATATGCTGGTTGGTCTGCTAACCAAGTAACATATAAGGTATACCGTTATTTAGAAAATGCAAATAATGAAAACTACACATTATATGGAGATGTTATAGAAGGAAAAGCAGCAGCTGGTTCAACACTTACACTTTTAACAGAAGCAAATAAAAATCAAATTGCAAATACTAAATATGTAGGAGCAAATTTAACAGGTGGAACTTTGGGAGTTGGAACATCTATTACAACAACAACTGTAGCACCAGATGGAACAACAAATATATATTTATATTATGATAGAAATGAATATACATTAACATTAGAAAAAAATGAATATATAGAAACTGTAACAGGTGCAGGAACATACAAATGGGGCGCAACAGTAGCTATTAATGCAACTGTAAAAACAAATATTACAGGTTATAATGCTTCTGTATGGGATAAATGGACATTGACTGAAGGAAATGGAGTAACAGTACCAACGACAATTAAAGGAAACATTGTTATGACAGCAGGAAATATTACAATAGTTGCAAATGCTGTTAAAGGAACACCAATTACTTATAGTGTTGTATATAATGGAAATGGAGCAACAGGAGGAACAACAGCAAGTTCAACACATACATATGATAAAGCACAAAATTTAACAGCAAATGGTTATAAAAAAGAATATACAGTAACATTTAATTATAATTATTCTGGAAGTACAAATACAGTAGCTGCATATAAATATGATTTTGTAAATTGGAAAGATTCAAACAATAATACATATTTAGATAAAGCAAGTGTAATAAACTTAGCAAAAACTAGTGGAGCTATAGTAACACTTAATGCTAACTGGCAAGAAGGAGAAAATGATCCATTGCCAAGTGCAAAAAGAACAGGATATGGTTTAGCTGGATGGTATACTGACAAAGAATGTACAGATGCAAATAAAGTAGGTGACCCAGGAGCAAGTTACAAAGTAAATGCAAATACAACTTTATACGCAAAATGGGAAGAAGGTCAAGTTGAATATACAGTTAAATATTATATTCAAAATATTGAAGGAACAGGTTATGATTTAAAAGATACTGAAATTAAAGCAGGTAAAACAGGAACAACAACAAATGCAACACCAAAAACATATGTAGGATTTACAACACCAGAAGAAAAAACAGCAACAATTGCAGCAGACAGTTCAACAGTAATTGAATATTACTACACAAGAAATTCATATACATTAACACTTACAAAAAATGAACATGTAAAAGAAGTATCAGCAACAGGGGAAGTAAGTGGAATAACAAATACAAGCAAGTCTTATAAATATGGAGAAAACATAGATTTAAGTGCAACATTAAATGATATTGCAGGATATACATATAGTTTTGTAAATTGGGTATCAAACAATACAAGCTTAGTTGCAAACACAACACAAAAAGATGCTAAAATTACAATGCCAGCAGGAAATGTAACATTAACAGCAAATGGTTCAAGAACTATACAAAATTATACAATTACATATAATTTAAATGGAGGAGCACTTGTAGCAGGAAAAACAAATCCAACATCTTACAATGTAGAAAGTCAAAATATAACTTTAAATAATCCACAAAAAACAGGATATACATTTACAGGATGGACTGGAAGTAATGGAACAACACCAAGTACAACTGTAACAATTGCAAAAGGAAGTACAGGAAATAAAAATTACACTGCAAATTACAATGTTAACCAATATGAAGTAACATATATAGATGTAGTAGGAAGCACAACAGGAAAAGTATTAGGAACAAGTAAAGAAAATGTAAACTTTGGAACACAAGTAACAGGAGCAAGCAAAGGAACAGATGTAACTGTTGGAAAATACTATGCAGGCTATGTATATAGTAGTGCAACAACAGCGACAGTAACAACAAGTGGAGCAACAGTATATAGAATATTTACAGCATATGATAAAACAAAATATACAGTAGAGCACTATGTAATGAAAACAGATGGAACATATGAGGAAGAAGCAACAAAAACAGATAGTACAAAAACAGGAACAACAGACAGCGAAGTTACAATAGCAAACCTAAAAGATAGCACACTATTAGTTACAAATGGAATATATTATAGTTATGGACAAGTAGATGGAAAAACAGTAACAAGTACAACAATAAAAGGTGATGGAACAAGAGTAATAAAATTATATTATGCACGTACAAGTGGAACATTAAAGACAGTAGCAGGAGAAAATATAGAAAGTGTTACAGTACAAAATAGTGTAAAATATTACTATGGGGCAACAGTACCAAGTTTAACAGCAAAAACAATGACAATAGAAGGACATACAGTAACATTTAGTAAATGGACAAGTAATAATGAAACATATGTAAAAAGTAGTACAGTTAATCCATATGGATCATTTACATGGCCAGCAATACCAGATGGAACAGCAATAACATTAACAGCAAGTGCAAGTAAAATACCAAATAAATATGAAGTAACATATAAAGATGTAGTAGGAAGTACAACAGGAAAAGTATTAGGAACAAGTAAGGAAAGTGTAAACTTTGGAATACAAGTAACAGGTGCAAGCAAAGGAACAGATACAACAGAAGGAGCATATTATAAAGGCTACTTATATGACAGTTCAACAACGGCAACAGTAACAACAAGTGGAGCAACAGTATACAGAATATTTAAACCAAGTACTAATACAAAATATACAGTAAGTCGTTATTTAGAAAATGCAAATGACAATACATATACTTTATATGATACAACTACAAAAACAGGAACAACAGATAGTACACTTACACTAAGTACAGAAGCTAAAAGCTTAGAAATAGCAAATACAACATTTGCTGGAGGAAACTTAGTAGGAGGAACATCAGGTGTTGGAACAGTTATTACAAGCACAACTGTAAAACCAGATGGTAGTACAAAAATTTGCTTATATTACACAAGAAATAAATTTACTTTAGAATTAAGTAAAAATGACTATATTTCAAGTGTAACAGGAGCTGGAAGTTATAAATGGGGACAAAATGTAACTATAAAAGCAAATGTAAAAGCAAATGATATTTATTATATATATGGCTTTGCAAATTGGACAAAAGACGGTGTGCAATATGAAACAGAAAGCACAAAACAATTTTCAATGGGAACACAAAATCTATCATTGGTTGCAAATGGTAAAATATTACAAGGTCAAGAATATACAGTAACATTTGAACCAAAAGGTGGAACAATTACAACAAATACTAAAAAGGTAAATTACTCATCTACATATGGAAATTTACCAGCAGTAAATGGACAAGAAGGCTTAACTGCAAAAACATACACATTGACATATAATTATAAATATACAGGAAAGGCAAATTCTAGTAAACAATATGCATGTAGCTTAAATGGTTGGTATAAAGAAGAAGCATATACAAATATTGTAACTAGTGCATCAAAAGTAACAACAGCAAGTAATCATACATTATATGCAAAATGGAATAATCCAAGTGTGACATTGGAAACACCTGTAAGGGCTGGATATACATTTGATGGATGGTATACAGATGAAAGCTTAAAAACAAAAGCAGGAAATGGTGGAGCAAGTTACAGTATTGGAGCAAATACAACATTATATGCAAAATGGATTGCAAATACAGATACAAAATATACAGTCGTACACAAAAAGATGAATTTAGATGGAACATATCCAGAAGGAAATTCACCAATAGCTGGAAAAGTAGAAGTTGTAGAAAAAGCAGGAACAACAGATAGTAATGTAACACCAGAAACTAATACATATACTGGATTTACAGCACCTGAAAAACAAACAGTAACAATAAAAGGTGATGGAACAACAGTAGTTGTGTATGAATATTCTAGAAATAAATATACATTTACATTAGGATCTTTGACAGGTGTAAGTAATGCTGGAAGTACAGCTACTGGAAGTTATTATTATGAAACTGTAATTACATTAAAAGCAACAGTAAATACAGGTTATACATGGAGCAAATGGGAAAGCAGTAATACAAGTATGCAAGCTAATATAACTGGACAATCAGGAAGCTTTACAATGCCAGCAGGAAATATTACAATGACACCAAAGGTTACTGCAAATACATATACAGTAAACTATAATGGAAATGGAGCAACAGGAGGAACGACTGCAAGTTCAACACATACATATGACAAAGCACAAAACTTAACATTAAATGGCTATGAAAGACAGTATACAGTAACATTTAATGAAAATTATGAAGGAAGCACAAACCAAACAGCAAAATCAACATATGCATTTAAAGATTGGAATTTAAAAAATGATGGAACAGGAAATGCATATACAAATGGACAAAGTGTAACAAACTTAACAAGTACTAACAATGGAACTGTGACATTATATGCTATGTGGGATAATACTGTAGGTAGTGCTAAAGTAACATTACCAACACTTACAAGAGCAAATTATGTATTTGAAGGTTGGTATAAAGAACAAGCAACTACAACACTTGTTGGAACAGCTGGAAATAAATACACTCCAAGTGGAAATATAACATTATATGCAAAATGGTCTTTAGCAAATTATAGTGTAACAACTAAAAATGGTTCATATTACTTTAAAACTCTTGCAGAAGCTGTAGCAAAGGCAGATAGTGATGGATCAACAATAACAATATTACAAACAAATACAGATATATCTACTGTAATAATTGATAAAAATGTAACAATAAATACTAATGGAAAAACAGTTACAAGAAATGCAACAATTACCGTAAATAATGAAAAAACAGTAACAATTAATGGTACAGGAGGATTTACAACATCTGCTACTAATACATTTACATTAAATGGAGGAAATTTAACAGTAAATGATGGAACAATTTATTCAAGTGGAGCTGTAGCAATAGGGCAAACAGGTGCTGGAACAATTAATATATTAGGAGGAACAATAAAAGGTAAAACAGCGGCAATTAGTAGTTTGCAAGCTGCAACTGTAAATATAGGAAATAACAGTAACTCTATAGTAAGTGCTGAAGCTCCTGTAATAGAGGCAACAGCAGGCTATGGTATAAATTTAACAGGAACAAACTCAAAACTAAACTTTAATTGCGGAGTTATAAAAGGTACATCAAAGACTACATATAATGGAATAGATGTTGCATTTAATGTAGCAGGGTCAAAAACATATAGAAGCGGTTATGGAGCAAAAACAACTTTAGCAAATTCAGTTTATAGTACAATATTAGTAAAGGCAACAATTGCAGTAAATCCAACGCAAGTATATTTAAATACTACAACAAATAAAACAAAAGTTTTAACAATAACAGGAGCTTCTTTAGGAACATTAAGCTATTCAACTAATGATGCAAATATTGCAACAATAAGTAATGGAACAATAACTGCATTAAAACAAGGTAAATGTACAATAACAGTAAAAGAAGCAAATGCAGGATTAACAGCAACATGTAAAGTAATAGTAGATGATATACTTCCTGTTTGGACAATAGAGGTTGAGTCTGTAGAATAAAATAAAAAATCAGAATTTAAGATTATAATTAAATTCTGATTTTTTTATTTTTTATACAAAAAAGTCGAAAAAAGCTTACGCAAATAAGAAATTTGCGGATTATGTCAAAAATTACGTAATAAAAATGTAAACAAAACTTAATATATGACATCAAAACACGGCAAATAAGCATCCCTAGTATGATAAAAGGCGGTTTTAAATACAATAAAATACCTATATTGATTTTAGTAAATTAAGAACTTAAAATATATGTAGAAAATACTATTTTTAAATGTTGCGAAGGGAAGGTATTTATAATGCTAAGCAAATTAAAAAATTTAAAATTAAGCAAAATTACAATTATTAGTATATCTATATTGATAAGCCTAGCCTTATGTTTTGGCTTTTTTTATGCAGCACTTATAAACCAAGAAAAGCAAAAAATGGAAGTAAGTGTATTAGAAATAAGTCCATATACGGAAGAAGTATCAATTTCTGGAAAAGAAATTACACAAAACTATGCAGTTACAACAATTAATGGCAAGAAGTATATTAATAATTTAAACACAGTAAAATTATTGTTAAAAGGAACCGACGAAAACTATAGTGGGAATAGCTTAACTGCTAGCAATATAGTTGTTAAAGTTGGAGGTAGTGTTGTTACACCAAAAACAAAAACACTTGGAAGTGCACAAAATATAACAAATGGTGTTCAATATGAATTAACATTAGCAGGAATACCTGGAAATGGTGTGTTAACTGTTGAAGTTGATGCTAATACCTTAACAGATAAATCACAAAATAAAAATATATTAACAAAATTTGATTCTAAAATAGAGGTTGACAATACTGCACCTACAATAGCTGCAAGTGATATAACATATGGCGATACATTACAAATTACATTATCAGACAGTAGTTCATTAGTTAATAAGTGGGCTATTACATCAAGTAATGTTTTACCAACAACAG
>OJNQ01001452.1_pt1 | contig 17000 bp, 15 predicted proteins | sample 1597621 | NCBI WGS metagenome assembly OJNQ01 (sample SAMEA2452137, study PRJEB22498) | human gut metagenome | reverse complement strand
CAGGGCGTTCACGATGCCGGTGGCTCCGGCCTGTCTGATGTCCCATAGACTGACGGGGTCGTTAGGACCGTACCAGCGCCAGGTTTGTTCACAAAGTATCATGGCATTTATTATTTTATGATTTACAAGTTATTTTTTATGGTTTAAATGGAGAATGCATCGAAACCTCCGTCCACTACCGAAAGAGCTCCGGTAACAAAGCTGGAAGCGTCACTGATGAGGTAGTGAATGGTTCCGAACAGTTCTTCTGGCTCGGCAAAGCGTCCGCAGGGAGTATGGGCTATGATGGTTTTGGCGCGGTCTGTATAGGAGCCATCGGGATTAGTCAGCAACGTACGATTTTGGTTGGTCAGCAGGAAACCGGGAACGATAGCGTTTACGCGGAGCTCGGGGCTAAACTTGGTAGCCAGCTCAATTGCCATATAGCGGGTATAATTGCCGATAGCGGCTTTGGCTGAACCATAACCTACCACGCGTGTCAACGGACGGAGAGCAGACTCGGAACAGAAGTTGACGATAGCACCTTTCTTGTTCTTTGCCATGACATCCACGAAGACCATAGTGGGAAGTACTGTACCGAAAAGGTTCAGATCTACCACTTTGCGGAATGCCTCTACATCCAAGTCGAGTATTGTCTTGTTCGAAGCAATGGTGGCGCCCGGTATATTGCCACCTGCAGCATTCAGCAACACGTCGATAGTGCCGAAGCGTTCGAGGATAGCTTTCTTATTTTCTTCCAGTACTTTCTTGTTCAGTACGTCGGTTACGAGGAACAGGGCTTCGGACTTCTGGTTGAGCTCGGCTTCCAGTTCTTTACCTATCTTTGCTGCACGGTCCAGAACTACAATTTTAGCACCTTGTTCCGCAAGATAGTTAGCAATGTCTTTTCCAAGGATACCGCAACCACCTGTGATGACGATTACTTTGTTTTTAATGCCGAATAAGTTTTTCATGTCTTCTGTTTAAATAATATTTCGTATTTTTACCAAAACTCTAAATTTAAGGATTAGAACTGTCTAAAGCAGGTTCGATAATACCAAAGAGAAGATTGAAATATAGCCAAAAACAAATAGTCAATCATACACAATGCTTATATGCTTGAACGATTTATTTATGGCTAAAGTCGCTTAGACTTGGCTAACTTTTAACAGACTATTGAAATTAAGCATATAGACTAAATTATAATACCTGAAATTAAGTTAGTTTTTTTAGTATTTCATGTAAAGAGTGTAATTTGCTTACTCTATCTTTGTTCATCCTTTTAATTTCTTCATCATGAATAAAGCCTTTATTTAACAGATAAAACCTTGCATTCAATAGTTCTGCTGCAGATATCAACTTTTTTGTGCATTCTAAAAGTTTTACAGCATCCTTCCGAGTAAATGAATTACTCTGAAACTTAGTCTCTACAGTTTTAAATTTTAAGTATTCTACACGCAAGTCAAGCATTAAACGGAGATGCTCAAATTCTTTAATATTCTTTTTGGGAAGTAATGTAGACATTTTACTTTGTAACACTATGGCTTCATCTTTGATATCAGAAACATTTCTACCATTTCTGTCTTTACCACGAATAATCACCTCCTGAGGATATTTTAGGATATGCCAAAGAATCTTAGCTTCGTTGCTATTCAACCCAAAACGTTCAACTGAATATTTCTCTACAAATTTCTCAGGATTGAGTACCTCTGTTGAATTTACCGATTCTCCGTAAGCAGTCAACAAAATTCTAAATCCAGAAAGAGGATATACGTGTCTTACAGGATACATATCAATTACTTCCCAATTGGTATCATATTTATAACCATACGTACCAGAAGTTGACCATGAGGTCATAATTATTCCCTTATATTTTGCTTTACGAGCGTAAGGTATAAAATCTCTTTGATTATTAAAATGAGTTTCCCATTTTGTTAAATATAGATTATCTGGGTGACTTCTTATGGCTGGTGCACCCCAAAATGAGACACCGGCATTGAACAGGTTATTCATATTACCAAAGTAATCCCTTTTCCATCCATAATTCCAATCTACAAAAATAGCATCTTTAGGTAATTCACTCACGGCTTCGGGATATTTCAAAATTATATCAGCCCAAAGTATCGGTGTTTTGCCAAACTCCTTTGCTAATTCGCACATAACTTTTACATAATCAACAAACAGCTTTGACTTTCCTTCTTTTTCAGCTTTGGATGCACATTTTTTACAATGACCCAGTAAATACGTTTCATCACCACCGATATGCAAATATTTCGAAGGATGCAGTTCTACCATTTCTCTAAAAAGGTCCCTGAACACCTTTTTGCATTCATCAATCTTCAAGGGGCATATTTGAGATACTTCTTTTCTATCCTCTTTAAGATGAGCATATCTATCATGTCTCAATATGTATTCAGAATGTCCAAAACAGTTTTGCAACGGAATGACATCTATTGATAAAGAATCACAATACTTAATGAAAGACCGTACCTCATCTTTAGTATAAGCAAATTGATTACACAATGTTGCATTATCCGTATATGGAAACGTTGCTTCCCATTCCATGATAAGCGTATTCAATCCCATTTGCGATAATTCGTATGCTGTTTTTTTCAGTCCTTCCATTGTCATTACCTCATCGCGAAGGTCTATATGAAACCCCTTTATTTCGAAATCACCTTTGTTATTTCCTGCCATTACAAATGGTATAAAGAGATATAAAACAATTAAAAATATCTTATTCATATCTATTCCTTACTTTAATAAATATTGAGCACTGTCCCTATCACAATACAATGTAGCACTGTCATGAGTCCTTAATATTGAGGCCGGACATTTTTCTACAATCTCCCCTTGAACTGTTTCTTTTACAGCATTTGCTTTGTTCTTGCCAGGAACAACACAGAATATACGTTGGCTACTCATCAAAGCTGGAATAGTGAGAGTCAATGCAGTTGCAGGGACATCTTCAAAAGAAAGGAAACAACCATCATGAACTTGCTGCATTCTGGATGTATCATCCAAAGTGACTACCTTGATATATTCACTATCATTAAATAAGGCTACATGAGGGTCGTTAAATGCAATATGCCCATTCTCTCCTATCCCCATAAAAGTAACCAAAGGAGTAGTTCCACTCCACAAAAAACGATAAGTCTCCATAGCTGTTTCAGCATCACTACCCGATAAATAATTAACTGATTTCAAAGGGACTCTACTAAAAATATGTTCATTAAGATAATTACCAAAACGTTGAGGAGCATCTGCTGCCAATCCTATATATTCATCCATATGAAAAGCATTTATTTTTCCCCACTCAATGTCATGTGTAATCAACGAAGCCAAAAAAGTATCTTGAGAAGGAGCTGCAGCAAATATTATATTCATTTCTGCACTCTTCTCCAATACTTTATTAATATATTCGGCAGCCTCCTTAGCCGCAGTTTGTCCCATGATAAGTCTGCTATCAGAAATAGATATAGCTAAATTGTCCTTCTTGAAATTCATATAAATATTATTTAAAGTTATTGTAAATATTCTTACCCTTAACAAAAGATGCCTTAACATCAATATTATCATCAAATATAACCAAATCAGCATCATAACCGGGTTTTATAGCCCCTTTCTTATCATCCAATTTGGCAATTCTAGCTGGTGTTGCCGTCATCATCTGAACCGCTTGACAAATAGACAATCCAACTATTTTTACCATTGTCCTAATCAGTCTGTCAGCAGTAGCTACACTACCTGCAAACGCTGTTCGATCCAACATCTTAGCAACCCCATCTTCCACAAGAACTTCTTGACCATTTTTCAGACTTCCCAAAATACTCTTTCCTTCGGGCATACCAGCAGCCCTCATCGAATCTGTAACCAAAGCGATATGTTCAGCTCCCTTTATTTTAAAGACCAATTCAAGTAACGGTTTAGGAACATGAACACCATCTGCAATAATCTCAACATCAATATCCTCTAAAAGATATCCGGCTTCAATACAGCCAGCATAACGCATAGCATTCTTTCTCGTGATGCCCTCCATCGCTGAATAAAAATGAGTCATCGAACGAATCCCTGCTTTGTACGCTTCTAAAACATCATCATAAGTAGCTTCGGTATGCCCTATAGACGGTCTTATCCCTTTCTTTATCAACACTTTTCCAAATTCTATCGCTCCCGGCAATTCTGGGGCAAGACTCCAACACGCTATGTTTCCATCAGCATGTTCCATAATCCTGTCATAATCATTTGGATTTGGGCTTTTCAGAAAACGAGGATCTTGTGCTCCACGATATTTGTATGAAAAATAAGGTCCTTCAAGATGAATTCCTCCAAAAACAGCACCATTATATTCCATTGTCTTAACTTTTTTATAAGTCTCAAAGAAGGAAAACAGTTCTTTATCGGTACTTGTCAAGGTAGTAGGAAACAGTAACGTAGTTCCATGTTTAGCATGAGTACTTGCAATAGTAAGGCACGCTTCAATAGAATTGTCCATAAAATCTGCATTTCCTGCACCATGTGTATGTAAATCAATAAAGCCAGGAGAAAGATAATTGCCACAAGCATCAACATACTCTGCATTTTCCAGATCCATTCTTCCTTCTTGGACTACTTTTATTCTTCCATCCTCTATTAGTATGCTACTAGAATCAGTCACACAAGTAGGTGTGATTATTCTTGCATTATGTATAACTAATTTATTCATACGATTTTGCTTTTAAATTACCATTTTTCTATTTTATATCCTTTGAACGAAAAAAATATCAAATACAAAAAGCATGGGATTAGTATCCAATAAGCCATTCGAGCTCCCAATTGATCAGCAAAGTATCCATAGATCATGGGAAGAAATGCATTGCCACAAAGAGCCATAACCATCATTGAAGAACCCAAATTTGTAAATTTACCTAAGCCATGAATTGCTAATGGCCAGATTCCGGCATAAATTAAAGCATTGGGCAGCCCCATCAAACATAAGAACCAAATCGAAACATTTGATTGATGCCCTAAAATATCTACATTGAAGTCTAATAATAATACACACAAAGAAAAAAGCATTCCCAAAACTGTACAAATCTGTAAGGCGGTTCTTTGAGATAAAACGCGAGGAATCAATAGTACCCCTATAAAATAACCTATCAAAGTACACGTCATCGTATAAGATGGAAAAGCCTTTGCCTCTATTAAATCCATTCCCATAAATTGAGCATAGCCAATAATCGTATCGATTGCAATAACTTGTGAACCTACATGGAAAAAGATGGCCAATACACCAAGAACCAAATAAGGATACTGCAAAACCGAACTTCTTGACTTTGCCGATGTTTCCGAATTATTTTGCTTTTCAGGTTCAATCTCTGGTAAGGACGATTTCTTTATCAAAATACCAAATAAGAATAAAAACAAGGAAAGTACTGTATAAGGGAAAATCACTCTTCTTATCAACTCATCCAAAGCAGCTTCACGTGCCACACCGATAAGAACACCATTATTCAACTGGGCAAATAGTTCACTATCTGTTGATTTAAGTATAACGGCAGCAAATATCAAAGGAGAGATAATACCTGCAAATTTATTACATAATCCCATTATACTAATGCGCTTAGCTGCACTGTCAATAGGACCTATAACAGTTACATAAGGATTTGCTGCCGTCTGTAAAATAGATAAACCTGTACCAATAGCAAACAGACCTATCAGAAAAATTCCATAAGTGCGCGTCAAAGCTGCCGGTACAAAAAACAAAGTACCTAAAGACATACACCATAATCCTATCATCATCCCTTTTTTAAAACCATATCTATTTAACAGCCAAGAAGCAGGTATGGCCATTACCAAATAAGCTATATAAAAGGATAATGTTACTAAATATGCTTGTATATGAGATAGTTCACAAGCAATCTTGAAATAAGGAATTAATATAGCATTAACCCATGAAACAAAACCGAATATGAAGAATAAAGACCCAATTATCAACAAAGGAACAATCGGGGTCTTAAACTGTTTTTGATATTGTTGAGACATAATTAAAAAATTCTATGTTTAAACTTTGAAGAATATGTTCCTCTTGTACATAAAATACAAGATTAACCAACACAATGTGACTTTTGTCATCCCTAGCAACAACAAGTCGTAGTTATCAGGTAAATAAGAGCATATTCCCTTAATAAAGAATTGTGAAACATCATTGAAATTAATAAGTTTCTGAAGGAGGTAAATAAATATTGAGTTCATGCCTATGACTTTGAAAAACAAACTTACACGTCTGCAATACGCCTTTACATCAAAAATCCAATAAAAAAGTGCAAATAATAGAGCTGACAATCCTCCAGCAAAAAGCACAAAAGAACTTGACCATAAAGTTTTATTTATGGGTAAAATCATTCCCCAGCACCATCCTAAAAGTACTAATAACCCTCCTATCAACAAAATCATTTTTATTTTTTTAAAAGGGAGATCTTTAGAAAAAAACATATAATCCCCCAAAAACATTCCTAACATAGCTGTTGCCACAGAAGGTATTGTACTCAGAATTCCTTCTGCCTCATATAAATCTTTCATATAAAGCTGTCCTGGAATTAAAAGCCTATCAATATAGCCTGCGATGTTACCTTCAGGCGACAAGTAGTGTGCTTCAGGAATTGCATCAGGTGCTTTGAATAACAAGAAAATTAACCAATATCCCATCAATATAGCAAATACGACAAGTACCCTCTTGATTCTAGAAGTTATACCCATATATATGAATGCCGCAATTCCCCACGCAATACCAATTCTGCCTAATACACTACAATATCTATTCTCCGAAAAACTTAAAGTAGACAAAAGTCCATTATATAACATACCCAACACAACCAAAACAACCACTCTCCTTAAAATAGATTTATAAATATTTTTTTTACTATAATTTGGTTTACAAATATTTTTATTATATGAGAAAGGAAACGTGATACCTGAAATAAATAAAAACAATGGAAAGACCAAGTCCATCCAAGCAAACCCATCCCATACACAGTGTTTCATTTGAGAGGAAATCCAAATAAAAGGTTCACAATCTGTTATTTTAGCCAAAGCTTTAAATAGGATGGGAGAACCCATAATAAAAAACATATCAAATCCCCGGAGAATATCAAGAGATAACAATCTTGTTCCATTAGATACCTGCATACCAATTTCTATTTATAAGGGTTCTTTGAGTAAACGCGTACATAATCTACCTCCATATATGAAGAAGTATGTTCCTTGTCTCCATAACCATTTTTAGGAATATGCCCGGTCCAACAGTTATCCCGTACTTCGCAACTCAGAATGACATATTGCAATGCCTTGGAAATAGGCACATCTGTAGATGGGACAATATGCAACGGCCTATTATCGTAATAAAATACGTATTCATCAGCATTCCATTCTACTGCATATATGTGATATTTTACACCTACATTCATGCTGTCGGCTCTTAATGACCTGCTTCTCAATTTTCCATCTTCCATCCAATGGAGCGCATTACCTATTTGATCCGACATATCATTTCTTTCCTTATCTTCCGCCCTGCGTTCTATGATATCGATTTCAACTCCCGCTTGTTCAGCATTTACCTCGGTTTTATAGAATGTTGGGGATTGTATCCAAAAGGCCCCCCAACTTCCAGAAACTGGACTAAACTTTATCCTTGCCTCATAATAACCGAAAGTGTTGTCAAATTTTCCTTGGGTTCCTAACTGGCAAGTATAATGCTTGTATGTCCCGTCCTCTTGTTTCTCACTATATACTTTAATAGTAAGTTTACCATCTTTTATGTCAATAGCATCCTTGACATTGATTGCAGCGTTTTTTTTTCCTAATTTCCTATAAGACCACTTTGTCGTATCAAGTTCATTTTCTATAAATTCATCATTAAAAATTAGAAGGTCGGCATAGGGAATAGCTTCTGTTTTCCTGTTATGGTTAAGTCCACATGATGAAACTGCAATAAACAAAACAAATAGTAAAACAATATTCTTCATACTTTTTTAATTATCCCAATAAACAACACCTTTACTATCCCAATATCTTTTAAGTTCAATCAGATTGCTAGAGAATCGATTAAAATCTTTCAAATCATCATTCGTCCATCCCACTTCTGCATAAGCAGCGATGCGGGGAAAGATTTGCCTATATGCATCGGTCACCTTAGGTATGTATTCACTCCACATTTGACATCCAAATCCTAATACTTTTTTTTTATATTCTACCGGCATGTTTTTTGGCAACGGCGAAAAATTATAGGATTTTTCCAAAGGGATAACTTTATATGTATAGTCCAAATAAGTATCCCAATGATTGGAATTGACTACACTATACCCTTGCTTTATGGCGTCTACCAACAATTCAGGTTGACCTTTCCAAAAATGGACAATCGTATTAGAAGACAATTTTTCCTGTACTGTTTCTGCTTCTGCCCATTCATGTACATTTTTCCCTAAAATATCATTCCACCCCATTGTTTTATATCCTTTTGACACAATGAATTTAGAAATCCTATTCACAAAATAAACATGCAAATCCGATGGGGTCTTAAAATTCTTTTCTTTCATCAACGCCTTTACTGCATCATCTGCTAACCATTGATCGTATTTTACCTCATCGCCTCCAATATGGATTATTTTAGAAGGGAAAAGAGCCATTACTGTTTCCAAAACATCTTGAAAGAATGTAAAAACGCGTTCATCTGCCACGTTATAAGTCGGCTTAAAAATGCCAAATTGACAATTAACTCTGATTTCTTCATTCGTACAAGACAACCAAGGATAAGCAGCGATAGCAGCACAAGCATGCCCCGGCATTTCAATTTCGGGAACAACTGTTATATGGCGCTCTGCAGCATAAGCAACAATCTCTTTAATATCATCCTGTGTATAAAAGCCCCCATGCGCATAAGAATAAAACTTCGGTGTTGTACCTTTAGGCACACGGGCAATTTGTGTACTGTCTCTCCATGCTCCGACATCAGTCAGTTTGGGATATTTCTTTATTTGTATCCGCCAACCCTGATCGTCTACCAAATGCCAATGAAAAACATTCATTTTGATATACGCTAATTGATCCAACATTTGCTTTACAAATGCCTTGCCCTTAAAATGCCGAGACTCATCCAACATAAACGACCTCCAAGCATAATTAGGTCGATCTTTAATCACACAAGCAGGTATCACATAAGAACCATCCCCTTTAAGCCGCATTAATTGGCGCAAAGTTTGAATTGCGTAGAAACAACCACTATTATGAGTATACAAAACTTTTATTCCTTCCTTTCCAATATACAATTCATACGCCTCTTTCCCCATATTATTTACTTTCTTAAATAAGATATTGGCACGTTTTGCTTTTGACACCTTTACAAAATTCTCATTAGCCAATACTTGTGTAAAATACTTAAATTCATTATCTGCAGTGGTAGGCATATTAACTGTAAGTTCATTTTTAAACATGAACTCACCACCTTGTTCCACCAAATAATTAGGATAAGGAATCAACTTTACTTTCTGTGTGGCACATATTGAAAAAATATTCAACACCACTATCAATGACATTACTATTCTTTTCATGGTAATACTATTTAATTAGTTTTTTATATTGTTTGGCAAACCTTTTCCCAATTTTCTTTGAGAGCACGCATCAAAATGAATTTTATCCGGATTGGAAGTCAAGTCTTTTGTCTTAACCAAATATGTATACGGATCGGAATTAGCGACCTCTTCTATTATCGCATTTATCCGTTCCCATTTTAGAGCATATTTCTTTGAGTCGGAATATGTCCCTAAATTACCTGTCAAAATAGAAAGTTGTTTATTCCCTGAATAATCACGCATCAAACAGAACATTTTTTTTAGTTTATTTGCATAAACCGGAATTTTATCATTCATCGCATCACTTTCTCCCTGATGCCAAAGTATTGCCTTAATTTCACCAAACCGCTTAGCGTAAGCAGTTCTTTCTTCCAAATTACTACGTAATTGCATATTTTTAAACGGTACATCAAACAGCCATTTATCTATGGAGCTTCCACCAACAGCACAAGGATTTATAGCGATTGTTACATCATTTGGCACACTTTTTAACAGTTTGCAATGCGCCATTTCTTACCTTCTGAACAATCTGAACATCATCTTCTGTCCCAAGAATTTCTATTTGCACAAATTTACCTCCTTGGTCTTTGGGCATGAAATCACCGAAATTATACTTTAAAGCATATTGATAAAAAGGAAATCTTTGCTTTATGTCATCAATGTCGGATGCAGATGCTGTACTTATTGCGAGTATAGCCGCTACAAGTATAAAGTGCTTTTTAACATTATATTAAAAATATAACAGATAAATCTTTGAAAATTACAATCATAGCACAAGACTGTTTTAATATTACTCATACTATGATTGTAATAATATCCAATCAATTATGGTTTATATTCTACTAAAATCCTCGTTGCATGAATAACACCGTTAGTAGGTACGATATTCGACAAGTAAACCTCTACAGAAGGCCCTATATTCTTGCCCTTATTAATGTTTATACGATAATTAGAATCATGTGAGAAAAAGATGTTTTTACCGGAAGCCTCTGTCTCAAACTCAAATTGAATATCTTTTTCAAAATAAGTAGGAACTGAAGAATTATACTCTCCTTTGACAATGTTATACTTCAACAGTTCACTTAATACATTCACATCAACTTCTGATAAAGAACTGAAATTATTATCTTTAAGATATTTATTAAATGCAGCATCAAGAGGCAACACAAAAGTTCTATTGTCATTTTGCTCATAGAGACTTTGCAAATTAGTCAACTTGATAGCTTCCTCTAATAATTTATATTCTCCTTCCTTGGCATTGTTTTGAATGAATTTCCAAGCTGTTCCGTCAAACAGAGGATCTTCCGGAGTGATTGATGTTTTATACGAAAAGTCATCTTGAATTTCACATGAAATCATAAATGGAAGCACTGCCAGTAAGCACAACAGTATTCCATATAGTTTATTATTAACTATATTCATAATTACAGGTATTAAATGATTCTATTTATTTTTGTAATATTCGTTCTGTTCCAAATGGGGGTTCTTATTTAAAGATGTTGTAGCAATGGGCCAAACCAAATTTTTCTCATCATTTAAGTTATTAATAGGCTTCATCGTTAAAATAGCTTTATTCGTTCTTACCAAATCAAACCAACGGTGTCCTTCAAAACACAACTCTATTGACCTTTCATGAAGAATGGCGGCTTCTACAGAACCATATAGGTTGACAGCTTTTGTTTCTGTAAGTGGATCCAAACCGGCACGTTTCCGAATAGGATCCAAAAGTTTTAATGCTGCATTCACATTGTCAGTTCCTCCTTTTTTGTTTAACGCTTCCGCTTGCAACAACATAATATCAGCCAAACGCATTAAAATAATGTTCTGTTTTGACTTATCTGCACTTTCATCATTAAAGTCTTTTCCGAAAAACTTCCACACCATTGTCGGTTCTGCTTGTGTAACATTAAAGATATATTCTTTTCTTAAGTCACCACTTTCAAAAGAAGCTACAAAGTTTGCAGATGGAGTATATTGAGCGTCATTTCCCAAAGCGTAAAGTACTCGCAAGCTATTGGTTTGGTCATCACTATAAGCAATTTCAAAAATAGATTCAGAAGAATAGCCGTTACTAAACATAACACTCCAATCTTCCATAGTAGATACCAATGAATATAACTTATTCCCTAATACAAGATCGGCTGCTTTTATAGCTTCATCATAATTTTTACGCCACATATATATCTGAACCAAAAGAGCATTGGCTGCGCCTTGGGTAAACATAATACGGTTATTATCTCCACCTAGTTCAGCCTTGCAGTATGTAACTGAATATTTTAATTCCTCCTCTATGAAATCTAACACAGTTTCTTTATCCGTACGAGTCACAAACACACTATTATCAACAGTTGTATAAGGCTCCGTTATCAAAGGTACATTTCCCCATACTCTCACCAAATAAAAATATGCCAATGCCCTCAATGCTTTAGCTTCAGCCATATAACGCTGACCTTCAACATCAGCATGAGAAAATACATTTGGGATATATTTAATAACATAATTAGCACGGCTTATTAAAGTATATAATGCAGTCCAATCTGCAGAAGAAAGACTGGCATCAAGATTATTATTATGTAAGAATGCCGTTTCACCGGTATGCTTAATTTTAACATTATCAGCGCGCCCTTCTCCCCAATAAGCAAAATTGGTTTTCATAGCCGATTGCAACTGAGAATAGCATCCCATTAAAGCCGATTTTATTTGCGCCGGAGTCGTATAGAAATTTTCGGTAGAATACTCACTTTCAGGCTTTTTATCCAGCAGTGAGTCAATACATGATGATTGCAAGAATGCAAAAAACGATACCAATATAATATTAATAAATGCTTTCATAATTAATCTATTTTTAGAAACCAATATTTACCCCAAGTTGAAATGAACGGCATTGTGGATACGCTCCATAATCAACACCAATGTTAAGGCCGCCAAAAGAATCTACATCAGGATCATACCCTGAATATTTAGTCCAGGTAATCAGGTTATGACCTGTTACATACAACTTCAAGTTATCCAAATGGATTTTCTCTATCAATCGTTTAGGAAAATTATATGAGAGAGTAATAGATTTAAGTTTCAGGTAAGAACCGTCCTCAATCCACCGGCTTTGAACCCTTGAATTATTCCCCATTGGATCATTACGTACGATACGCGGATAAGAGGTCAAATCACCCTGCTTTTTCCAACGATTATCAAACGCTTCTTTGCTAATATTATTATAACTAAAAATTTCATTTCTATAATATGCTACGTTATTATAGATATCATTTCCATAGCTAAATTGAAAGAATGCATTCAAACTGAAATTCTTATAAGAAAAATCATTTGTAAACCCTCCGGTGAAATCAGGATGCGGATTACCTATAATCATCCTGTCATCACTGTCTATGACGTGATTATCATCCAAATCTGTAAATTTAACATCCCCCCCCTTAAAGACATAACCATTCACACTATTGTGACGTACCTGATTTACATTGTCTTCATCACGAGAATAAATACCTTCCGCATTGAAGCCATAGAAAATCCCTATCGGTTCTCCCTCTTTCAGAATTTGAAAACTGCCACTTTCAATATAGCCATTTGTCATGACTTCGTCCGGCAAATCAATAACTTTATTTCTATTCATACTTATATTCAAGCTTGACGTCCAATGAAAACCTCCAAAATCATTACGCGAAGTCAAAGTAAACTCCAAACCTTTGTTTTCCATTGTACCTACATTACGTTGTACTGTGGCAAAACCTGTGGTATTTGGTAGCGGAACTCTGTAAAGTAAATCTTTCGTCCTTTTTAAATAAGCATCAAATGTAAAGTCCAAACGCGAATTAAAGAAGGACAAATCCACACCAAGGTTATATTGAGTGGTTGTTTCCCAAGTTAGGTCATCATTGAGCATTTCACTCGGAGCGACACCGGAATTGGAAAGGTAATTATTATTAGGAAGAAGAACTCCTTGTGCTATATAATTACCAATAGCCTCATTACCAGTCTGTCCGATACTGAATCTGATTTTAGCATCATTGATAAAGTTTAATTTTTTCATAAAAGGTTCGGAAGAAATACGCCAAGCTGCTGATGCAGAAGGAAAATATCCAAAACGGTTATTTTTACCAAAACGAGAAGAACCGTCCGCACGTAAATTAGCCTCAAACAGATATTTACTTCTATAATCATAACTTATTTTACCAAAGAATGATGTCATGGCATGAGCATAAGCTACATTACAACTTTGACCCGAAATTTGTCCGGCTCCATTTAGTGTTATCAAGTCGTCAGTCGGGAAGTACATTCCGTCCAACCCCGTAACGGTTGTCCGCCACGCCTGTTGACTAAACCCCAATAATCCACTTACATTATGATTTTCTTTAAATGTTTGATTATAAGTAAAGAAATTTTCATTAGCCCAAGTTGTATACTGAGATACACGTACGGCGCCCGTATTATACCCTTCGCGGTAATCTACTGTAGTGGGGAAGAACTCATCTTCTTTCATTGTCTCAATATCCATACTGATGTTGCTTTTAAACTTGAAATGTTTCAAAAAACTGATTTCTGCGAAAGCACTACCAGTGAGACGATCCGATGTTGTCAAATTGGTGACTTCTTCTGCCATAGCAACAGGATTACGTTTACCATTCATATAACCGAAATAACTGCCATCAGGGTATGTCAATGAATAAGTAGGCGGACGTGTAATAATAGCCACAACCAAAGACTTATTACCCATACCCTCAGACGCTACGCGATCATTTATGCCATGTACATATGAAACGTTCGTGCCTATTTTTAGAAATTTAGTCATATCATATTCCGTATTAGCTCGAGCCGTGATACGCTTATAATTAGAGCCAAGCAATACCCCATCTTGGTCCAAATAAGAAGCATTCACAGAATACCGCAACGATTCATTACCACCCAAGACTGACAAACCTACCTGCTTTTCATACGCTGTTCGATACATTAAAGACTGCCAATCCTCATCACCTCTATTAAGCGGATTATATGCATCAATAACACTCCAGCTAATATCAGAAGTTTTTCCTGTAATTTTGTCATAGTTTGCATACCCTTCCAAAATAGCTTCTCTCCATTGGTTTGCATTCAGCACACTCAGTTTTCTTGTTATATTACTAATGCCCAAAGACGCATTTATATCCACCTTGGCTTTGCCTTTCATACCTTTTTTAGTGGTAATAAGAACAACACCATTTGCTGCACGTGAGCCATAAATAGAAGCAGAAGCCGCATCTTTTAATATTTCGATAGACTCAATATCATTGGGACTAAGATACGACAAAGGACTCAATCCACGGCTACCACTTACATTCAGCAAAGTAGTCGAAGTCGTTTCAATAGGGACTCCGTCAACAACATATAAAGGCTCATTACCTGAATTCAAAGAAGAAAAACCACGTACACGTACAGTAATTCCATCACCAGGAGCACCAGAAGCCGTAGTAATTTGCACACCTGCCACTTTACCTTGCATCGCAGATAGTACATCTTTTACAGGAGCATTCTTCAGTTCTTTTGCACTGATTGAACCAATCGAACCTGTGAGGTCTCTTTTTTTCTTCGTACCATATCCTACAACAACCACTTCATCCACCAACTCTGATGCCTCTTCTAAGATAATCGTCATACCTTGTAACTTGGAAGCTATAATTTCCTTATCGACATAGCCAACACTTGAAATCAAAATAACGCAATCACTATCAACGATAAGAGAAAAGTTACCATTGATGTCAGTAATAGTACCTTTGGATTCATTGCCCTTAACGACAATTGTCGTACCAATAAGAGGTTCTCCTGCAGTATCAACTATTTTTCCTGAAATTCTTATTTGGTCATCTGCAGCTTTGATTTCATAAAAAATAGAACTAGATGCCATGACGTCTTGGGCAGAAAAGAAAGATATCCCCATAGAGTTTAATCCTATAAATAGAGCCCATTTACTTTTAAATAGTTTAATCATAAATATTAGGAATTAATTAACAACTGTTATATATAAATATATATTTATCAAATAAAAATAAGTGCGTTAACGTTAACTCATGGTGCAAATTTAGATTTATATTTTAATAACAAAAAAAATACGCTTTGTTTTAACTTAGTTTGTGTTTTTAGTTAATAAAATAGAAAAACATTACAACTATATCATTAGTGTCCACTAAAAAACTCAATAGTTCTTTGAAATATAGTTAATTACAAAGGATTCCTGAGAGAACGGATTTGAAATTGTAGATTTGCATCATATTAAATATGATAGCAGATGCATCAAGATAAATACGTTTTCTCACAGTTGGTATCATTCCTTGACCGAAGTAAATTTAATCGCATCGTTGCTAAATATGATGGAGACAAATATGTGAAGTACTTCACATGTTGGAATCAACTACTAGCTTTGATGTTCAGACAACTTTCAAACAGAGAAAGTCTATGCGAGCTTATTATCGCTTTGGAAGCTCATCAAGGGAAAACATACCATTTAGGTCTTGGAAGAAATGTAACTAGAAGCAATTTATCCAAAGCTAATTAAAATAGAGACTACCGTATCTTTGAATCTTTTGCTTATTACATGGTTGAACAGGTACAAAAGAAACTCAAAGACCTGCATTCTTCCATATAACTACAGCTTCGGTTCACGATAGCAAAGCTATGAGTGAAATTCCTTATGAAACAGGTGCTTACTACATCTTTGACCGTAGTTATAACTGTTTTAAGAGTCTCTTCAAAATAGAAACTTTAGAGTCCTATTTCGTTGTAAGAGCAAAATCTAACTTGCAGTTCAAAGCTATAAACTGGAAACGCCGTTTATCCAGAAATATACTCTCTGATGCAATTGGCGAACTCACTATTTATAAAAGCTCCAAGGATTATCCTTCTCACATATGAAAGGTTTGTTTTTGGGATGAAGAGCAAAATGTAAGTTTGCGTTCCTCACCAATGTTATGGATTTATCTCCGCTACAAATTGCAAAACTTTATAAAAACAGGTGGCAGATTGAGCTTTTCTTTAAATGGCTTAAGCAACATCTGAAAATAAAGAAGTTCTGGGGCAATACAGAGAATACTGTAAGAATACAAATATACTCTGTAATCATTGTCTATTACCTTGTAGTATTACTCAGCATGACATGGAAATTAATAGAACAACTTATGAGATTCTTTAAATCCTGAGGATATCAAAACTAGACTTAGAGACCTCTTTAGCAAAACTAATTTCAATAATGACAAAGAACGATGCGGTTTTAGTGAACCAAGTTTATTTAATTTTTAACCGTCCGTTTTTTAGTGGACAGCAATACAACTGCATCATTATTTATCAATTATCTTATAGGGTTCTCGAACCAAACCCTATTTTAACGTGAGTTCGAAATAAGAATAAATATATTTCACTTATAATTAGAAACATAGC
>OJNQ01001409.1_pt1 | contig 17310 bp, 13 predicted proteins | sample 1597621 | NCBI WGS metagenome assembly OJNQ01 (sample SAMEA2452137, study PRJEB22498) | human gut metagenome | reverse complement strand
ATGGCAATACATACCGCAACCAGTACACTACTTACCTTCGCCGCATCTGATGTAACTCTCACATCACTTCCTGCACGATTCTCGATCCTGTGCCCACGTACCAACAAACGATGCGTATTAATACCATAAGGCGTACAAGTAAATAAAGTACACAGATCCTGTCCTTCCTCAATCTGAAGAAGTCCATAATCCTCCGGCTCTACAATCGCAATCTGATCTACTTCATATGTCAATACCTGATCATATACATGAAGCGTGAAAATGTCTCCCTTCTTCAATCGATCCAGCTTCGTAAAAAGCTGTGCACTCGGAAGTCCTCTGTGCCCGGATAAAACACAATGCGTTCCACTTCCGCCCACCGGCAAGCTGGAACCTTCCAGATGTCCTATCCCGACCTGCAAAACAGATTCATCCACTGTATGGTAAATAGCAAGCTCACATCGAATCTCAGGAATCTCAATGTACCCCATCATTCCTGTACCATCCGCATTCAATAAACTTTTGTAAGTATCCAGTTCTTCTTCCGTCGGTGTAAAACGCCCGGCATTCGATAAAAGGGCTTCGTTATATGCCTTCGCCGCATCAATTGCATCCTGCTTCTTCTGCTTATCCATCTTCTCCATCGCATCCGAATAATTTGCAACTGCTTTCGTCTGATGCAATGAATTCCAATAATTACTCACTGTTGGATACAACAGTAAGGACAGGCCTGTAACAAAAACAATCACGGTAATAATCGTTGATATCTGTTTTTTCATCTTGCTCTTACAACCCTCTCCTTACTGTTGTAAAGGGAATGCTTCCCATTCCCCTTACAACAAATTTAATCCTGTTACTGTTCACACTACGTGCGATTAGCAACTGTTCCTTCTTTATTTAGAGTCTGTTCTCTTCTTTGCAATCAGTACAACACCAGAAATAAGTACTAAGAAAGCTCCTGCGATGTAGAATATAGTTGTACCCATACCACCTGTGGATGGGAGGAGGGAGCCGGATACGTTCTGTACATCAACCTGAGTGACTACATTTCCATCCATTGTTATCTTTCCATCTTCACCTATAACAATCTGTTTTACTTCTTTCAACAAGTTATATCCTTCTGGTGCTTTAGTCTCTTTAAGATAATATGTACCTTCTTTTATACCTTCAATGTTAATCCTACCGTCATTAAGAGATGTTAAAGTTGCATTAGTACTTGCTGCATCATAACGGTATTTATCTGAATTATTTTTTGTAAATGTAAGAGCTTTCGTACAGTCTACATCTGTATATAACTTAAACTCTGCGCCTGCAAGTGCTTGTTTATCATTTCCTGTACCTGTATGCTTGAATACCGGAATTCCAAAAGTATATGTCTTTGTTTCTGGTTTATTGCTCTCTTTATTATCACCATATGTTAACCATGCTGTATTTAACATAGGCTGATTCACAATTGCGCTATCCGCTACTGTTGCAGAATATATAAATGTAATGGTCGTTACAACTTTTTTATTTATAAGATCTGCTTTCCTTGTTAAATAATCTTTAGTAAGTTCAATATGGAAAGTACAATCGTCTCCTGGATTTTCTACATACTTATAATCGCTATTTGTCATAGAGTTATTTGGAGTAGTATCATCATCATAAATTTGCACAATTTTATGAAATTCTAAATGCGAATTCATCTGATCATGTAAAATATAATTCTCTGCGCCTGGTTTCACATTTATTGTAATCTTATAAGTTACTGTGTCTCCGATATTTGCCGAATTAAAATCAACTTCTCCTTTTTCATTATCTATGATTTTCTTTTCTACAGACGGTACTTCATTCTTTTCTTCAATCGTTGCATCTGGATTTGTTGTATCAAGACTACAAAGTGCACCTGCACTTGAATCTACTAAGTAGTAACCAAAATCAAGATTATCAAATATTACTGTAGTTCCGGCAGCAGTTGCTTCTCCTGCATTGCTGATAGCAGAAGTTTTTTTCGCATATTCCAATGCTTTCTGTGCTAATTCTGCTGCTTTACTTGCTTCTACTCCATCTTTCCACTCCACATATCCATTTGCATTAATCTTTACATAATCCTTACCGTCACCTGTTTCAAAGAAATTTTTCCATTCAGAATTTGCCGGTTTGTAAGAATAAAGACCTATTTCATTTCCCTCTCCATCCTGCTTAGGCTCATAACTCTCTAAGTCTAACATCTTATAAATCGTATACTTCTGACCACTAATCGCAGTATCGATTGTAATCTTTCCCTTTTGAGCAGTTCCATCCGCAGCTCCTACCACGCTACACATTCCTAACACCATCATAATTGAGAGCATCATGGCAGTAATCTTCTTAATAACCTTCATTTTCTTCCTCCTTGTTTTTCTGTTCCCCCCCCCCCGATTTTTTCAGGTCAGGGAAACACACTCTCTTTTGTTATTTTTTTGTATATCTTAACAGCATACGCAGGCTTGCTAAGAGCATCAGTATTATTCCTGCTAATCTGTAAAGAAGAGTTCCACAACTGCCGGTTGTCGGCAGCATTTTTGTATGGCTTTGATTTGTCACCGTTACTGTATTACCACACTGAGCAGCATTATTAGAATATGTTACTATATACTGCTGTTTGTTTATTGTTGCTTCTTGTGAAGCTTTAATCGGTTTTTTGTTGTCATCCAACTCGAATACATAATATGTTTTTTTCGAATCCAGATTCTTAAACTTCGCTTTCTTTACGTCCTGGTCACCCGGATTATAAGTAATGGAAACGGTATCTAGCGGTGAGTTACTTCCTTCTGCATTATCATAAAGACCAAACCAATAGGTTCCACTTACCGGATTGTGAGAATTTCCAGCTGCGTCATTGATAAAGGCTTTTTCTACAACGATACCTTCTTGTTCATTATATATTTCTAAGAAGAAATTCTTGGTTTCGTATGCAACTTTATATCTCGTATCATCTTTCATTTGTTTACAATACTCAATATATTCATTTGCCTCATCTGGATATCTTTCTGCTTCTTTCTTAACGCACATAATATAATGTGGTGTCTTATCCTCTTTATATCCATCTACTGCCTTTGTTTCTGTCACCTCGTAGATTGTATTAAACTCCATTTGGAATTGGCTTGTAGTAATTTCACAAGTACCGTTTGTTATTGTAGCTGTCGTTTTTTTGTTTGTACGTTGAATCTGATCATTATCCATTTCACATTCGTAAACTTCAAATTCAACTCCGTTCAATTTATTGCTTGTATTATCTTGATCAGTCTTTTTAATTGTCAAGTTCGGATGTGTTGTCGTTCCGCTACTTCCACCTGCACTTAACTGATAGGAAAATTGTTCAATTTTATTAGTTGTTCCACCATTTGTACTATAAGACTTCCAATGAACAGAATTCTGTAATGCTACTTTTTGATTCGGAGCAATATTCACAGTTACGGAATACGTAATCTCAACAGGTGTTTCATCCGGAATCACAATTTCAATTGTCTTATCTTCTGGGTTATACGACGATAGAATATCAACTTTTGCTCCATTTTTTATATTCTTGGCTTCTAAAGATTCACTATCGAAACTTAAGTATTCACCCAACGTATCAACTAATGTTAGTTTCTCTCCTTCTGCAGTTAGTAGCTTTTGACCTCGTGAATTTGCAACAATTGTATAAGTTACTTTCTGACTTTCATTTGATGATGTCGTTGAATAACCATTTTTTTTCGTCAGGTTCGTATCTTTTATCTTTGCATCTGCCGTAGCTGTCGCCAAATCCTCTTCACCATTTTCACTTTGAAGAACAACCTTATTTGTAAATGTCTTTTCTTCACCACCGAGTAAAACCTTCGGATCTGTCACTCTACAGACAACCTGAACATCAACAGACCCTTTATCTTCTATATGATCTGCTTGAAATGTTCCCAATTGAATCAGTGCCTGTTTCTTATCATTACGCACATAATAGATTGTACGTTGTGATTGATTATTATCATTCGTCTTGTCATTCTCTACTTTTGTCCACTCGCTTCCAAGATTTGTAATTTCTGATGATGTAACAGCTGTTGCTTTCTCACCTTTCCATTTTATGCGGATATATGCAAGTTCCATCCCCTCCGGGATTTCTTCCAAAACGCGATACTTACTATTCAGTTCACCGCCATGATTCACTTTAAATGCCCATGCTACATATATTCCACTGCCGGTATCCTTCAATAAATCACTGCAAATTTTCTCATAAGCATCTTTCCCTTTATCTGCCCCATCTATTGATGAATCCGTCGTCACGTTCTGTCCATCATAAGTGAATACCTGGCCTAACTCTTTTAAAATCTCTCCACCATGATACAGCTTCTGATCAGCAAAACCTATTTTCGTTTCATTTTCTCCCGGCTCTGTTTTATATATCTCATTTCTATAAGTGTACGGTTTACGATATTGGTCCGGTAGGCTCTGCGGCTCTGTTCTTACAATGATATAAAGTGTTTGATTTTCAAGTGCAATATCTTCTTTTGCCTTGAAAATCAAATTATTATAATTGTCACCAGTGAAACCAGCTTTATTTTGTTCATAAGTTAGTGTAAATAAAGAATCTATATTCTGCTTACCAGAATTTTCATTCCGAGTTTCAAATTCTTCAAAGCTGCTATATTCTTTTATCTCACCTAAATTTCCTTTGTAGATACCAGCAATCGATCCTTTTTTCTCATGTATAAAAGAATCTGTCAATCCATTATCCCTTGAGATTGCATCTTTTATTTCAGTATCTTTTTTAATTGCAGAACCATTTACTTCAATAATCCAGTAAAGCTTACCATTCTTCCACGTTGTTGCATTTTCTTCCGGTTCTTCATAATACCAGGCTTTTTTTGCAACATTCAAATGATAATTTCCTTGCAATGTAACTTCTACAGAAGAATTCACATTGTCGAATTTAAATGTCTTATCTGATCCATATTTTTTAACTTCATCCGTTAATTTGAATGTATTAGTAACCTTTGTTTCACCAATTGTACTTAAATTTACAGGCTTTGCATAATATTCAAATTGATACGAATAGTTTTTACTTTCCCATCCTAGTTGAGACAGTTTTAAACTGAATGATGTTTGGTCATTAATTTTAACCCACTTTGTTCCAACTACTTTATTTGAAGTATCATATGCTGTTATCTTCACATATCCAACATATTTCATAACAGCTTTATCTAAACTGTCAGTTAAAGTAGCTCCGGTTACATCAAACTGTCCCTGAGTCTGATTGACTTTAACCATATACTGATAGCAGCCTTCTGGAACTGTAAAGTCAGTTTCTGTGGAATCTGACTTTATTGTTCCTGAAGAATCATAAACATATATGTCCGAAGTACCCTCTTGGTCCTTCATTGAAATCGTTTTGGATTGATTCGTGACCTTAGGCTGTGTCTTCTGAACCCATGAATAGTCCTTTAGCTCAAGTTGACTATAAACCTGGTTTATCTTTTGTCCACCTTGTCCATTATCAACATATGCTAAATAACGATTCGTAATAGTCACCTTATCCGACTGCATTGCTGCATACACTTCCGGTTTAACCGTTATCTTGTATGTTACATAATAAGAATCTCCCGGATAGATTGTAATCGGTTGATTATCCAGTTTGCTTACTTTGAATCGTGTAGGATTGCTATTTGTATCCGTCCAATTCTCCTGATACTCATCATTACCATTTGCCCATGATATTGTTAGTTTGGTGTGGTCATAAACTTTCTCTGCTTCATCCGCTTTTTTCACATGAAGTTGTACAGAAGTACGATCATAAGAAATATACGGGAGCATCTTCGGATCTGTATGAAATCTATCTGAATAATCTAAATAATCCCGAAATTCGAATTTTTGTATAGGATAATTACTATCCGAATTCACATCAAACTTTATTTTATATTCTATCTCATAACTTCCGTCATCCTTTTTATTTTGCGCGGTTATTGCTTTCGGAATCATGTCATAACCCATACGCACGTTAAATCTAGCTGTAGCCGCTTCTTTGTTTTTTAAATATGTTGTTAATCCTGCATCTTTTCTTGTGTATGCTTTCGCTTCATTAATAAGCTCTTTATTTTCGAATGTAGCATTCTCTTTCAGCTTTACGTAATAAGTTAATGTACGACTCTCTCCTGCTTCCATTTCAGCAATATTCCAGACAAAACTACCTGGTTCATTAAGAGTAGTAGAATCTGTAATTGGATCCGGAATCGCTTGCTCTGTCAATGCATTCGTCAAATAAATCTTTCCGGCTACCGGCCTGGAATTACCAGTAATTGTTTCATATGGATTTTGAGCATTCTCAGTAGTGGTAAGTGGTGTTTCATTTTTATCAATACCAACATAATTTACCAGATTTTTATTCTGTGTAAATTGATCCACTACATAGACATTCTTACATCCATCTTCACCGGCTGTAACTGTGATTGTATATTTAATGTATTCACTATTCTTATCGTCTTTACTGCACTGCTTGTCTACTGTAACATTTCCGTAACGTTCATAATAATCAGAATCTAATTTTACTGTAATATCGCCTTTTGGTGTCTGAACTGTTGTTTGATTAGTTCCTGGATTTACTGAACTCAATTTAAGTTGAGCAGACACAAAAAAGTCTCCATCAATCGTTTGATTTTTACCTAGAGATTCTAAATCTTCTGCGTTATATTTAACGACTACTTTTCCATCTGTAGAAACAGTAATAGTTCCAATCACTTTATTCGAATTATTTTTCATATCACTTGTAGTTGTATTCTTGATGCGGAAAACATCCGGAAGCTGATAAGTAAATGATCCACCGGAATTCTTCAACTCTGTTACCGGAATTCCTGTGAAACCAACTTTGATCATCATGCTCAAATTATCCGGCTGAATAGTCTCGACCGGGCTTGGCACTTCTTTTTCTTCATCCTTCTCCTTGTATGTCAATTTAACATACGTAATTTGATCCGCATGCTCATTCAGCACATACTCACCTGTCACCCCAGCTGTCTCATCCGCTGTGGTTCCTGCCGTATCTCCATTTTCTCCGTTCTGAGCTACATTCCCATCATCCGATGTCTGAACCTGATCCTGGCTCTGGTCTTGATTCTGTTCCTGACTTTGTCCCTGATTCTGCTCCTGTCCTTCTGTCTGGTTCTGCTCCGGTGTCTGCTGTGAGTCTTCTCCTGATTGATCTTCCGATGTCTTATCACCTGCATAACACGATTTGGTATGTGTATGTTCTGTTTTTCCGCAAGTCAACTGTCCGTCACTTGAATAGCATTCTTCTGTATGGCTATGCTCTTCCTGACCACAGACTGTCTTTCTCTCCAGCGTGATCACCGGGAGAATCAGCGCATAGACCGTACAGAAAACAACTACACAGGACAGACACAGAATCATCTTTCTCCACCGTTTTAACCGGGTTTTGTCTTTTAATAATCTTCTTATATAATCCGTTCCTTTATTCTGCACAAATCCACCTTCTTTTTTCTGGTGTGTATCTGCTGCCTTCCTGTGTCAGTCTTCCCTTCGATACCTTATAAACTAAACTAATTATTATTTCACTGTATATTTCACTGTATGCTTCCTATTTTATTCAATGGCCAGATTCGAAATACAATCTTTCCTTCAATCTGATCTTTTGAAACATCACCAATCGCAGCACTTCTTGAATCTACGGATACGTCTCGGTTATCTCCCATAAGAAACCAACGTGATTCCTCTACCTGATGTGGAAGCTCTACATCACAATTTCCCAGTGCTTTCACATCTAAATAGTCTTCTGTCAGTTCTTTTCCGTCAACCGTCACATTTCCGTCCATATCAATATCAACCCACTGTCCCGGACCTGCGATCACACGCTTCACAAGAAGTTTATTTCCTTGCCAGAATGCAACCACCTCTCCGGTTTTTAACTGATTGGTCCTCACCGATACTACGATCTGCCCGGCTTCCAATGTCGGTGACATGGAAGAACCGTAAATCTGCAGAACCGGCATCCACAGGGTTGCCACAAGAACAGAAACTGCCGCAACTACAAGCAGCACTGCGATCGTACCACGGAGTGTTCTTTGATACACCGCCCGGTGTCTCAGCCTCTTCTGTTCGTTCTCAACTTCTTCTATTGTAGGGATATTAACTGAACGTTCTTTCTTCTTCACTACTCTAATCTCGCATATTCTTCTTGGCCTGCTTTGTCAGGCGTGTCAATTCTTTTTCCTTTGCTTTTATCGATTTAAGATAGGTGTCCGCTGCTTCCTGTGCCGCCTGGAATACGCCACTTAGCTCCACTGCCGCATCAGCGATCGATCCTGCTTTCTCCATCGTGATCTCTCTGGCCTGAAGCTTTGCCTCTGCCTCATCCAGCCTGGTCTGAAGCTCTATCTCCCGCTTCTTCATCTCATAGATCAGATCGATCAATTCGCTTCTTCTTAGATGCTTCAAATCGTTCTTCATATTTACATCCTCGACTCCTTTGTCCTGATTTACGATTCTTATAGTAAAACGGTTCGTTCAAAACCAAGACATATGTCATTTTATACTAAACAAATTATAGTATGCACACCTGATCTTGTCAATTAATTTTGTTCATTTTTTATACATTCTTTTTTCATAATTTGTTCTTTTTTTTCACAAAATATATCTTTTCTTTTTTTATTTCAAAAGCAGCTTATATCCTTTGTATTATTTCACTTTTTTCTTTTCTTTATTTTCTATTTTTTGTCATTTTTCAACAATATGCCGAACAGCTCTGTTTGCTTGCACTTTTTTGTCACTTGATTAGCGCGAAACGTTTCGCTTTCAAGCCAATAATAAGCCGCCGGAGACAGTTTTTAAGATTTCTCTCAAAGTTCTGTCTCCGGCGGCTTATCATCAACCGTAATTAATCATTAAAATTCAGCGATCACTGTCTCGCCCTGTACTGCATCCATACCTGTGTGCAGCTTCATATCCGGATAATCATCTCCGTTTGTAACAACGAGAATACATGTTTTCTCATATCCGTGTTCTTTGATCTTCTCCGGATCAAATGAAAGCAACTTGTCTCCTGCGTTTACCTTATCTCCTTCTTTTACGAAGTACTCGAATCCGTCACCTTCCATGTTCACAGTGTCGATTCCTTCATGGATCAAAATCTCTACTCCGTTCGCAAGTGTAAGTCCAACTGCATGTCTGGAACCTTCCATCAGCACAGATACTGTTGCATCACATGGTGCCACGATCACATTCTCTTCCGGCTCGATTGCAAGTCCATCACCTAATGCTTTAGATGAGAACACCTCGTCTTTTACTTCCTCGATTGGTACTACTTTTCCTGACAGATAAGCCTTTACAACGAATGGCTTATTCTCTTCTGCAGGAGCCTGTTTTTTCTTGAAAAATGAAAACATACCTACTTCTCGCCTCTTTCTTTTAAACATTGTCCATTGGTTTCAATTACGTTCTTATACCAGTCAAATGATTTCTTCTTTGTACGTCTCAGCGTGCCTTTTCCATTATCATCTTTGTCAACATAGATAAAGCCATAACGCTTTTTCATTTCACCGGTTGAAGCACTAACTAAATCAATGCATCCCCATGAAGTATAACCCATAATTTCCACACCGTCAATCTCTACGGCGTCCATCATAGCTAAAATGTGTGCTTTCAAATATTCTATACGATAATCATCTTCTACATAGCCGTTCTCATCCGGCTGGTCTACCGCTCCGAGTCCATTTTCTACGATGAAGAGCGGCTTCTGATATCTGTCATACAGTGCATTCATTGTAATACGAAGTCCCAACGGATCAATCTGCCATCCCCACTCGCTTGCTTTCAGGTATGGATTTTTGACTGTTGCGAATACATTTCCATCTGTTGTATCAACGCTCGCATCCGCACTTGCGCATCTGGAAGAGTAGTAAGAAAATGAAACAAAATCAACTGTATTTTCTTTCAGGAGCTTTTCATCTTCTTCTGTGATATCGAGCTGGATTCCTTCTCTTTCGAAAAATTTCTTTGCATAAGCCGGATACTCACCTCTTGCCTGTACATCGATGAAGAAGTAGTTTTCGCGATCTTTTCCCATCGCTTTCCATACATCTTCCGGCGCACAGGAGTATGGATACGTCTGACCAGCTGCCAGCATACATCCGACCTTATTCTCCGGATCGATCTCATGAGCGATTCTTGTTGCTTCTGCAGACGCTACCAGCTCATGATGTGCCGCAAGATATTTCGCCTGTGTCTCATTTTCTCCTTCTTTGAAGACAAGTCCTGCCCCCATAAATGGGATGTGAAGGATCATGTTGATCTCATTAAATGTCAGCCAGTATTTTACAAGACCTTTATAGCGTGTAAAAAGTACGGTTACGAGTTTCTTATAGAACTCGATCAGTTTTCGGTTCTTCCAGCCTCCGTACTCTTTCGTTAGATGAATCGGGCAATCAAAGTGTGTGATCGTAACAAGCGGCTCAATTCCGTATTTGTGGCATTCTTTAAATACATTTTCATAGAATTGAAGTCCTGCTTCGTTTGGTTCTGCGTCATCACAGTTTGGAAAGATTCTTGACCAGGCAATCGACAGACGGAAGGTCTTGAATCCCATTTCACCAAGAAGTGCGATATCTTCTTTGTAATGATGATAGAAGTCGATTCCTTCCATTGCCGGATAGATATGTTCTGTATCCGGCTCTAGTGTCTCTCCATGTCCAAGCAATACCTTGAATCGGTCTTTTCCTGCCGGACATATATCGACATTTGCCAGTCCTCTTCCATCCACATTATATGCACCTTCGCACTGGTTCGCTGCTGTTGCGCCGCCCCACAAAAAATTTTCCGGTAAACTCACTTCTTCTTCCTCCTGTTGAATTTCTCTGATTTTTCTGATTTATTTTCCCATATATTTTTCTATATAAAGATGCACCATTCCTTCAACACCAAACGGTTCAATCGGCAGATAATGGCTGATTGCATCTCTCATCTGTGTACCAAGTGTGTTTGTTACCTCAATTGCCAGCCGGGGGAATATAGGGGATAGGTAAAAAACTTACACCCTTTATTTTACCTCTTCCTAAGTTCAAAAAGTGTCTATATCAAAACCTTTTATCGTTTCTTGATATAGACACTCTTTTTTAACAATCATCCTGTCAACTAATTGATATTTTCACCGTTGGTTGAAATAACTTCTTTATACCACTCGAAAGAATCTTTCTTTCTTCTAGACAAGTCTCCTGTTCCATCATTATGTTTATCCACATAAATGAATCCATATCGCTTATCCATCTCACCGGTTCCTGCACTGACAAGGTCGATACATCCCCATGGTGTATAACCCATCAAATCTACACCATCTTCCTCTACTGCCTTTTTCATTTCTGAAATGTGGTGCTGCAGATATTCCACACGGTATGGATCGTGAATGCTTCCATCCGCTTCTAACGTATCATATGCTCCAAATCCATTTTCTACAATAAACAGTGGTACTTTGTAGCGATCTGTAAACCAGTTCAATGAATAGCGCAGTCCAATCGGATCAATCTGCCATCCCCATTCACTTGCCTTTACATACTGGTTCTTTATACGATCCTTTTCTCCACGGTAATCATATTCCGGATTGTCTGGTTCTGCTTTTGTACAGAAAGACATATAATAACTGAAACCGATGTAATCGACACAGCCCTGTTTTAACACTGCAAGATCTTCTTCTGTTACGTCAATCTTAAGGTCTTTTCTTTCCCAGTATTTCAAAATATTTACAGGGTATTCCCCTTTTACATGCACATCTGTATAATAATATCTTTTCTGCATGGCTTTTTCAGCCTGCAGTATATCTTCCGGACGGCAGGTAGCCGGATAAATCGGGCACATTGCGATCATGCAGCCAATCTGAAATTTGGGATTGATCTTATGTCCTGCTTTTATCGCTTCGGCACTGGCAACCAGTTCGTAGTGAGATGCCTGATACATCAATTCTTCTACATTTTCTTCTGGTTTAACTACAATCCCGGAATTAGCGTAAAGCATGAATCCGTCACCGATATCTGCCTGGTTGTTAATCTCATTAAATGTCATCCAATATTTTACTTTGTCTTTGTATCGCTCAAAGCATGTTACTGCAAATTTCACGAAGAAATCAATCAGTTTTCTGTTTCTCCATCCACCGTACTCTTGTACAAGATGCAGAGGCATCTCAAAGTGACTCAGTGTGATCACTGGTTCGATTCCATATTTCAGACATTCATCAAACATGTCATCATAGAATTTTAATCCGGCTTCATTCGGCTGTTCTTCATCACCATTTGGGAAGATACGTGTCCATGCAATACTTGTACGGAAACACTTGAATCCCATTTCCGCAAATAAGCGGATATCTTCTTTATAGTAATCATAAAAATCGATTGCTTCATGATTCGGATAATTCTCGCCTTTTAGTATTTCACCTGTTATTCTTCTTCTTGTATTTACATCTCCGCTGGTTACAACGTCCATAATGCTCAAGCCTTTTCCATCTCGATCATAGGCACCCTCCAGCTGATGAGCAGCAACTGCGCCGCCCCAGAGAAAATCTTTTCGAAATCCCATTGTTATTTCCTTCCTGTTGTCTTAATTGCTTTGTATAATAGTGTTGGGGGCTTTTGCCCCCAACTTTTCTGTTTCTATATTCAATTACATCTTGATGATTATTTCTCATCAATTCTCTTATACAGTGCAATGAATTCATCTGCAAGAATGCGGAATCCTTCTGCACTCATAAGCTGATCTTCTGCATGCATCAGAAGCATGTATCCATTGGAAATTTCACCATTTGCATCCATTGTCAAAAGATCTGCATGAGCGTTATGTCCAAGTGAAAAGGCTTCATCTCCTTGTTTGATCAGCTCTGCTGCCTCATCATATTTTCCCTCTTTCGCACAATGGATTGCATTGATAAAATGTGTTCTTGCTGTACCTACATATGTGATGATCTGAAAACATGCCGTTTCAAATTTTTCGTCCATTTTTGTCTCCTATCCTGCTATTATTTTTATTCTGATTTTACCAGTCTTCATCCTCATCTTCTACCGGCTGATTCTTCTCCTGAACCAGATTCATCTTGTCAACCTTCTTAATGAATGGCAGATAAACAAAGAATGAAACACAAAGGATCACTAACTGAAGTAAAGCACTTTTCCATCCTGCTAAAAGGAATCCTGAGATAATCGGTGGACAAGTCCATGGGATCTGTGTTGCTCCATATAATGGGCAGATTCCTGTATACAGTGCAAAATACTGGATTAAACATGCGATCACAGGCATTCCAATAAACGGAATTGCAAGCATTGGATTCATAACGACTGGAGCACCAAACAGGATTGGCTCATTGATTCCAAATATTGCCGGAATAATTCCCAATTTACCAAGTGCTTTCAACTGTTTTGATTTTGCAAAGAAGAACATATACATTACAAGTCCGATTGTGATACCTGCACCTGTTATATTGATAAACTGATCATAAAACTGCTGTGTTACAATATGGCCTCCGTTTGCTATTGTAAGTTCTACACCACTGTCAATAATAGCCTGATTTGCAAGGCTGTTTGCCTGTAATAGTCCTGTCATGATTCCACCAACTACTGTTGAACCATGAACTCCGAAGAACCACAGGAATGGTCCTGTAAAGCACATCAGAACTGCTCCACCAAGGGAGTCTGTCATTTTCTGAAGTGGTGTCTGAACAACTTTGTAAATAATTTCCATACCTGTTGTGTTGAATCCAATAGAACAGATACCGTGAATTACTGCAGTCCCTGTCAGGATTACGAATGCCGGGATTAATGCTGAGAATGCATTTGTTACACCTTCCGGAACTCCGGCCGGCATCTTAATACGTATATTTTTCTTCAAGAACCAGCAGTAAACAAGTGGTACGATCAATCCAACAATAATTGCTCCGATCATTCCCTGTCCTGCTGTCCATGTCTTATTAATGATTCCACTAACAACTTCTCCACTTTCTGTTGTTATGGATGAAGGCATCAGGATCAAGAATGATGCTAATGAAATAATTGCACAGTTGAGTGGTTCCTGATTTTCCAGTTTCGCATAGCTATAGCTGATACCGATAACTGCGATCATAGCACTGATGGAGAATGTTGCACCACATGCCTGATCTAATACTGCTTTGATTCCTGTAGACTCTAATACATCGACAACTGCCTTTACCGGAAAGTTTGACAGGATCAGGAAGATTGATCCGATGATCAGAGGAGACATGGAAGTCACCATACCATTTTTTATTGACTGTATTGCCTTTGTATTAATAAACTTAAGGATTACAGGGATTACTTTTTCGTTAAATTTCTCTTTCATTTGCTACTACCCTTTGCTCTGTTTTTTTGCTTTAAATTGTGTATCTTTGTTTTCTCTTATTTATTTTTCGCAAGCTTATATGCAAATTTCAAAACATTCATTCCATTGCACATTCCATAATCCTGCATTGGGATCACATCTACCGGAACCCCTTTTGGATCACAGATCTCTTTTGCTCTGGCAAGCTGATATCCTACCTGTGGTCCGAGCAGTGCTACATCCGCGCCTTCAATCATGCGTTCCATATCTGTAAATGGATATGCTGCGATGTCAGCATCTTTTCCTTTTTCCTTTGCTGCCTCTTCCATCTTCTTTACGAGAAGACTGGTTGACATTCCTGCTGCACAAAATAATCGAATTACCATGATTGTTTCCTCCCTTATTTTTTTCTCATTTGCTTTGATGGTGCTAGTATAACAAGTATTTTTCGTTTTGTCAGTACTTTTTCCTGTTTCTGGTTTCTGTTCCATATAGACGGAATTTGTTACATAAAAAAAACAGGGCATTCTACTTTATTGTGTAAAATGCACTGTTTTCCTTTTCCTTTTTTGTATATTATGATACTTTTTCGTGTATTCTGTTTTTTTTGTTACTTATCTGGTTACTATTCGTACCATTACATTCTACAACCTTAATGAAATAAGTCTTCCATATCATTTTGAAACAGATCATCTGTATCGTTATGGACGCCCTTCAATTCTCTTCCGATTAATTCCAAAATAAAAACGACTGCCATCTGGGATGTCAGATCATAATTTTCGTCTTCTTTATATTTATACTCTGAAACATAATAATTTATATTGCAGTCACTCATCTTCGCCAAAGAACAGTTTGCCTTATTTGTAATAGATATCAGGCTGCTCCCTCTTCTTTTCAACTTTTCTGCCAACATCAGTGTCTGTTCCGTCTCTCCTGATACAGACAATGCGATTGTAGCTGTTCTCTCACCTTTTCCACGAAATACTGGCGTGAACGGATCATCAATAGCAAATGAAAACCAGCCTACATTATTAAAATATCTTGCCCCATACTTTCCTATAAAAGAAGAATTCCCCACACCTACAAATATAATTGACGATGCCTTTGTAAGTAACTTCACAGCTTCCTGGATATTCTCAGCAAATGCCTGTGTCTGCACCCTCTCAAAGAAATCTTTAACCGCAGTAAGATCCATATTGATTTTCTTCTGTTCTTTGCTGTTGACTTCCTGTTTTAATTTCAAACGGAATTCAGAATATCCCTCGCATCCTACCTTTTTACAAAAGCGAAGGATCGTCGTTGTTGAAACATGAACCTCCTCTGCCAGTTCACGTACTTTCATATATACTACTTTCTCTTCATTGCTGATGATGTAATTATATACATCCATCTCCAACTGATTAAACGACTTTATCATCTCATGCGTAAACATATGAATTCAGTTCCTTTCTATTTTTTCTCTCTATTCCATTCTTCTGATCATTCACTCAACAGCTGACTTGCTTCCTTCCAGCACTGCCGTCCTGCTGCCAGGATGGAACACGGCTGATCCAACGTGATCATTCCGCCCTCTGCTGTTGAGATAAATCCTCCTGCTTCCATCACGATCAGTGATGCTGCCGCATAATCCCACGGATACAGCATTAGTTCAAGATAGACTCCATTTGCGCCGGATGCCACACGGCAGATATCAAGCGCTGCAGAACCACCTGCACGAATTCCAAGGCTGTTCAGATACAGCTTCTTCGCATGGTCAAAGATTCTGTCTGTATCTTCTGTCTGATACCGTGCAGTTCCGAATGCAACCAGATTATCTGCAAGTCCTTTATCCGAACAGTGAATCTCTTTTCCGTTCAGCTTCGCCCCTTCGCCTTTCACAGCGGAATACATTTCTCTTGTGTAAGGGTTGTAAACACAGCCAAACAGCATTCTTCCAAACTTTGTCAGACCGACTGAGATACAACTGTGCTTGTAATCAAAGATAAAGTTCGTCGTTCCGTCAATCGGATCTATAATGAAACAATAGCCATCTCCAAGTTCCTGCTGCATCCCGTCTTCCTCTGCAAGAAATGTCGCTTCCGGTATGAGTTGACGCAAATTCTGGATCAGATAAAACTGAATCTCCTTGTCATGCTTTGTCACAAAGTTTGCAGTTCCTTCTTTATCAAAAACTGTCAGTTCCTCGTCCTGTGCCTGAAGCATCAGTTCCCCTGCCAGTGTTACTATCTTCATGATTTCATCGTATAACATGTTGGTTGTAGTCCTTTCCTGTTTATTCATCCAATCTTACAGATTCCATTTTTCTATACTGCTGATTCTGCTAATACTTCTTTGTCTTTCTATCTTATCATGATTTTCTACATTAATCTATATAGAACAAAGAATGTGCTCGGCACATTCTTGCGCCTGCGGCGTTGCTAAGCGCCAGTGGCGCTTGTTTAGCAAGGACCGAAGTGGAAACGTAGACCGCTTGCGACGCCTACCTTGTACGCCGCAGTGCGCATCCTAAGCGGAGCGTTTTCAATAAAAACAAAAAGATGTCCTGACAGATCTTTCTTCCGGAGGGCTAATCCTTATTATCGATCTGTTAAAACATCTTTTCTTAACTAGAAATTAAATGAGTATATGTATGACTTTCTCTTACAGGTTTGCTTTGAAGAACTCTTCCATCTTAGCTGCTGCAGCTTCTTCGTTCTCACCTTCAACTGTTACTTCAACTTCCATACCTTTTTTGATACCCATAGCCATGATAGCCATCAGTCTTGTAGCGTCAGCTGTTTTTCCGTTTCCAGCGATTGTAACCTTAACTCCCTCAAGAGCTTTTGCTTCTTTTGCAAGCATTCCTGCCGGTCTTGCGTGGATTCCTTCATTGTCCTGTACTACATAAGTAAATTTTGCCATGATACATTCTCCTATCTTTAATTTATTTTATTTATCACCTATTTGTCCAGACAGGTCTGGAAATGCCTGCTCCAGTACAGCCTTCGCATCCATTGCTCCGAAACGCTCCGGATCAATCCTGTC
>OJNQ01001397.1_pt1 | contig 17401 bp, 8 predicted proteins | sample 1597621 | NCBI WGS metagenome assembly OJNQ01 (sample SAMEA2452137, study PRJEB22498) | human gut metagenome | reverse complement strand
ATCGGAAATGAACTACGGAACAGCTCTACCCGAAACATATTATCGAATTCCTGAAGCAAACTGATTCCATCGCAATGAATCAGTTTTCTTTAAATAATAGCTACTTCATTTTTCTTTTTTTATATAAGCCTACAATCAAACCAAGACTAACAATCGCTATTAAAAACCATGCAACTATATTTGTTGTATCTCCGGTTTTTACCGTATTTATTATTTTCTGAATAGGATTTGGCCTATCTGGTTTTGAAGGTGTCGGATCCTTTGGCTTGTCTGGATTGTTCGGTGGTGTTTCTGGTGAAACCCATTCAGCTTTTGGCTCTATCATTACATTATATTCTACATTCCCATTGATTTCAGATGGAATATTAACAAGGAATGGCACAGATTCAAATTTATCTGTACCACTTTTTACATTTCCGATCTGTGCAAGAAGATAAATTCCTTCATTCAGTTCTCCAAAACACGTGCGTCCCGAAGTATCTATTTCTTGCATTAAGCCGGAAATATTATTTTCCTTCGCAAATGCAAACAATTGTTTTGCTTGTTTTTCTCTTGCTTCTGCACTGGTATCTTGTAACGATATACCTGAATCTTTAAAACCATCTTCCCAGATCAGCTCATCATTTTTCATATATTGAATTGGAAATATCGAGAACTTTGCTCCGGAAAGAGTCACTTCTTTATCCGAACTATTTCTCCCCTTATAAATAATTTGAATGCTTCCTGTTCTGCTTCCTGCTTCAGCATGGATTGTTGAAATATCTATAAAATTACCGACAAGAAAAAGCATAATGAATAAAATAATGTGAATACTTCTTATCTTCTTTCTCACCTTACTTTCCTCCTTTTTCTATCTCGTATACTATAAATTATAGCTATCATCAGCCCTATAAAAATTACTATAATTGTTACAATCAGCACTTTAGCAGTAAAAGATAACTCTGGTTTTATATTTGTATCAGGCTCTTGCTTTGTTGCCTCTTCATAAGGTATTCTCTCTCCACGAACTAAAAGTCTATGTGTGTTGATTGCAAATGGTGTACAAGTAACAAGTGTTGCATAATCCTTACCAGGTTCAATGGACAAGCTATCTGTCTCTTGTGGCAAAACCGTTAATATCTGATCAATCTGATATGCCAGTGTTTCATCTAAGACTTTAATGTAAAAAATATCCCCTACTTCCAGTTTATCCATATTGGTAAATAGTGTTTTTGTCGGAAGACCTCTATGTCCAGTCAGAACTGTATGTGTACTTTCTCCACCAACCGGAAGAGATGTACCCCAGAAATGTCCGACACCTGCCTGCAGCACTGCTTCACTTGTTCCATGATAGATTGGAAGTTCTACATTAATCTTAGGAATGCGAATGTATCCCATCATTCCAGAACCATCTACGTTTAACAGGCTCTCATAGCGAGCATCTATTTCCACATCTTCCTGCGAAAATGGATCAATCAAATCAATATTTCCCAGCATTTCCTTATTATATGCCCTTGCATCTTCCAGCATTTGTTCTTTTTCTGCCTTACTCAACTTTACGCTTTCCTCATCATAATAGGATACAACTTTGGAACCATTCTTTTCATTCAAGTAACTACTAAACGTTGGATATAACAATACGGAAAATGCAACCAAAAGCACGATCAAACGAATAATATCTTTTATTGTTATCTTCTTTTTTTTCTTCTTACTCTTCATTCCATTCTCCCTGTTGTTATACTTGGAATTGCGGTTACCTTCCGTGGAAGATAACCGCCCTTTCATTAAATATTATCTTGTATCTCTGGTAAAATTATTATGCTTCTTTTCTCTTATCACGAATGAAGCTTACTGCTACACCGAATACAAGAAGAGCTGCGATTACAGCAAATGCGATTGCTCCACGTCCACCAGTAGATGGAAGGAGGGAACCTGTGCTGTTTTCGATGTCGATGATTTTGTCAGTTTCAACTGTTCCAGCTTTGGAAATAGTCCAATTATTTACATCTGTATCTGTGCTTTTTGTGATTTTAATTTCGACTGGTGCTGTCAACTTATTGAATCCGTCTGGTGCCTTTGTCTCTACTAAATAGTATGTTCCTTCTGCAAGACCATTGACACGGAGGTTGTAATCTACTCCATCAATATTGGCAACGGATTCAAATTCTGTAGTAGCAGAGGTTGGATTTACGACATAATTTCCTTTAACTGCTGTCTCAGATATCTTAATTACATTTGCTTCATCAACGCGATCTTTGTATAACTTAAATTTTGCACCTGCTAACTTTTCTAATGCACCCTCTCCTGTACCCGTACCTGCTTTTTTCTTTAAGATATCAAGTGGGTATGTAGGTGTCTTTGCTTCACTTGGTGTTGTTTTTGTTGTTTCACCTGGTTTATTACCATATTCTAACTGAGCATTATTCTTTTCTGTTACAACAGCATCTTTATTTACTTTTGCATAATATATAACAGTAAATTCTTTTCCCTTGTTTGCCTGGTTATCTCTTACCCATTCAGAAAGGTCAAGAGACATTTCTCTATTGTTTGCTGTATCAAGCGTTGCTGTTGTTGGTTTTGTTCCTGCTACTGTAAGAGTATTATCAGTAAATGCCACTGTTACATTAACTGTTGTAGCACCTTCTCCAAGAGCTGTTCCTATTGCATCATTTACAAAATCAAGACCTGCTGATAATTCATCGTGGATAATGTACTGATACTTGTCATATCCTGTTGTATCTGGAATAGAACCGGTTACGGTATATGTTACAACATTACCGATATTTACTGTTGTTTTATCAGCTGTTTTATTAATGCTTGGTGCTTCTGTTTTTAAATTTACTTTATTTGTTGTCTCATCTACTGTAACTAAAGAAGACTGAATCTCTTTTCCACCTGTTACATATACTAAGTAGTATCCTGCATCTAAACCTGTAAATTCAAAAGATGTTTTATTTTCTCCTGTAATTTTTCCAGAAGTTTTTGTTGCTGCTAAACCATTCGTCAACGCATATGTTGTAAACTTATTTGCAAAACTCTGTACTTCTTTAGAATCTTTAGCTCCAATCTCAAAAACTGCTTTTGCAAACTCTTCATCTTTAGATCCCACTGTAACTGTTTTTCCTGCCTCAGTTAATACAGATACCAGTGCATTCTTGTACCCTGATGCTGTATTCACTGTATATGCATAGTTTGTTGTTTCTCCGCTTTTTGACTCTGTCACATCAAATAATTTGTACAGATTGATTGTCTGACCTGTCAGATCCTGTCCACCGTTTGCATTCACAGTAAGTGTGCGTATTCCTGTTGCTCCTTCTGCGGCAAATGCTGTGACAGACATAGCCATCATCATAATCGCTGCCAGCATTAATGCCATGATTTTTTTCATTCTCTTCATGTCCTTTATCTCCTTTTCTTGAGAATTTTTTTTATAGTTTTTCTGCTTTTTTATTTTCCTTGCATTTTTTATATCTCATTACGAAATATACCAGGAAAAGCAGAACAGCTATCAGGTAAATCAAATAGCTTCCGTATCCTCCGGTATCCGGAAGACCTGGGAAATGTCTATTAGTTATTGTGAAGGTAAATCCATCTTGCGATTTATCTATCGTTGTTGTATAACCATCCACTTTTGCTTCTGTGATGGAATACGTGTAATAATAAATTTCATCTCCATCTGTCGTGTATGCCGGGAGTTCCTTTATCACCTTCTGCCATTTAGATTTATCGCTGGAACCTTCTATTGGGTAACTCTCGTAACGTGGAACTGTTTCTGTCTGTTCATTTCCTGCCTTATCTTTCCAGGTACGTGATATTGTTACCGTAATACTGTTTGGTCTTGAATTATCAAAATTGTTGAAATCCTTCCAGATTTTATTGATTGTCAGCTTGATGTACTCATCACATGGATCCTGCGACTCGGACGGTTCCGGAGTATCACTTTCTCCTGTGTTCAATGTTGTTTTAGTATCTGCCATCAATACTGCTTTCGCCGATGATTCATATGCTTTAAGCTCTGCTGTCGTAGATGAAGTATCATCTGTCAGCTTTGCATTTTGCAATGTATCATAGCTTTTTACCGAATTCATATGGCCCAGTGTGTAAATATCCCATCCACTGGAAATATCTTTTTCATGGCTGAGATTCAACTTTTCTGAATTCTTTTTGATCTGATCAAGTGTCGTATCCAGCTTTCTGTAAATACGATAGTTGTTCTGCTCTCCTTCAACCTTCTCTTTGGTATTGAAAGAATAGGAAGAATTTAAGCTGCTTTCTCCGCTGAAAGGTCCGACCAGCTTTGGTGTTCCACGAACCACGTCACAGTAATACATGTTGTTGTTCTGTAGAAGACCTTCGTTATTAAATCCAACAAAACCGCCGCTACGTCCATCCTCTGCAGAACCATCTTTATCATTTCCGGCTCCACCGGCATAGACATCATATCCATAACTGATACCATAAACATTACTGTCTGTGATTTTCGTTCGGTTTGCTTTGATCAGACTGATACTGATATTGGACTTTGTATCATCATCCTGCTTGATTCCATTTGAATCACATGGAAGCTTGATCGTGGAATCTCCAATTTTAATAATCGCAAAATCTGTCTGCTGTTGATTTTCTGTAGGCGCTTTGGATAAGCCCACAGAAATCTTTAATCCAAGCAGATTGACACTCAATAAATCGCCTTCATAAGCTGCCTTGATCTTGATAATTCCCAGATCAATATTTAACAGATTAGCTGCTTGAAGCTTATCCAGATAGAGTGCTCTCACCAGTTGATTTAAAATGGTAAGTAATGCATTCACTAATGTGGAATCCAGATCTATATTTCCAAGGTATTCATAGCTTGTCCTTCCTGCAAAGCCTCCGGCTGTTCCTCCGGATGAGACCTGTTTGAGGCCATTTGCCTGAATATTACTATCTCCGGCCATACATCCTGACATTCTCGCCAGATTCGCATAACCGATAAAGCCTCCGGCAATCTGTTCCTTGCCTCCACTGCTCTGTACGGTATAACCGCCATCCACTCCGGCTACACTGCTGTCCTCAATATGTGAACCGAATACATCCAGGACACCTGCTGCTCCTCCAAGAAGCTGCCACTTATTATTGCCAAGAACATCAATTTTGTTCAGATCCACAACACCACTTTTTCCTGAATAACCGATAAACCCTCCGGTGCTGTTTAGACCTGTTACATTAGAAAGCTTTGTAACACTGCTGTTTTTTACAGAGCTGTTTAATAAAGAACCTCCAAAACCTCCGGCTGTACCGCTGTATGTCACCGCGTCATTCTGCCCGCTTTTCACAGCTGTATGAGCACTTACACTTAAGCCGGCATCCGCACTTCCGCTTACGGATCCGTCATATACATAAGTACGGAATGCATCTAAGATATCAGTACGCCCAAGCTGAAGCAGATATTTGAATAATTGAGTCTCTGTCTTCCCCGAAACCTGCACTCCGGCATCGACATCCGCTATTCCAAAAAAGCCTCCGGCATATTCCCCGGCAATAACGGAACGGATTCCCTGTGCAGAAATTCCTGCTTCCTTGGTATCTTTTTTTCCGAGTACGGTTCCAACCAGACTTCCGGCAAAACCTCCCGCTGCTTTTGCATAGGAAGTGTTACTGCCTCCACCTGAATAAGTTCCGTTTACGATAATTCCCCAGTCATCCCAGGAAATGACATCTGCATAGCGGATCGTTGCTACGGTTGCATTCATGACTTCTATAAATTCTGCCGGATTATCTAGCAGTTGCTTTAATAATTTGCTTAAAAATAATCCTTCACCAGCAGTTGGATCCACGGTTGCTACACTTCCCGGTCTTGAGCTTCCAACGAATCCTCCAACATAGCTTCTTCCGTCAACTCGTCTCAGCTTTGTAACCTGGCAGTGAGTATTATTTTCGCCCCAGATCTGTCCACCAATCAGTTTTCCTACATAACCTCCTGCATAACCACAGGCATCCTTGTCATTGATTCCTTCTGACTGAACAATTAATCCACTCTGATAACCTTCCACAGAAGACTGCTTAATTACTGGTACAAATACATTAAGAACTTCTATCATTCGTCCTAATTGCAGATTAAGACCGAGTATATCAACTCCTCCAAGATTTGCTGCTCCGCCGTTTATCATTTCTCCTGCAAAACCGCCAGCACATCGAAGCCCTTTAATTGTCTTCGCCTGATAAGCCTGTCCATTTGTAATGGTTCCGGTCTGCATGGATCCAACATAACCACCGGCAGCTCCGCCATTTGCCAGTTTTATTTCATCCCGGTAATTCTCTCTTCCTGCTACAACATTGTATCCATATATATATTTCCCAATGATCTCATCAAGTTTTTCTTGACTGTTTACTTTACCATTCTCTGCAAGATCACTTCCATAACCTTTATATTTACCAACAAATTCTACCCAATCGTTCCAATTTTGATACTCCATCAAGGCAAGTGCCCCGTAAACTGCCGTATTTTCTTCTGTCGGATAGACAACGCTGAGGGCTCCAAGGATGTTATCTACTTTTACCAGTTTCCATAATAAGGACAGGTTTCCGGTACTTGCAGTATCGGCAGACTCCATAAGTCCAGTGAAGCCACCTGCAATTTCTTCTCCGTATACCGATCGGATTCGGACTGCTTTACAGACACTTGTTGGTCCGGTATATGCTTTACCTTTCCATTTCTTTGTATTGTTTCCCCAGATGTGACCGCCTTCATTATGTCCTGCATAACCTCCGGCCATGCCTCGTTGTACCTGTGTTGTGGAAGCCGCATCTGCCCGAACTGCGCCACCGCAGGGAATACAGGTTGTGGAACTGTTTCTGATCGTTGGTACAAAGTCTTCCGCTAAAGATGCCAGTGTTTCTGACACATCAACAAGACCACCTAAGATACTTGTATCTTCCAAAACATTTGCAACATTTCCTGGTTCCAGATCTCCCACATAACCACCAGCAGTAATCTGGCCAATGATATAAGAGAAGTTATTTGCGTTGGAATCCTGAATGTGTCCACCAGAAATCTTTCCGGCAAATCCTCCTGCATCTCCAAGAACATCATTCGCTGACGCATCAGAAGCTTTATTTTTCCAGGATGCTTTTACTGCAAAACCTCCAACATTTCCTGTAACATTGGAGTGTTCAATTGTCGAAACAACGACATTCAATGCATCCAGCACATTGTTGATTCCTATTGATGTTCCAAGAATACTTAAACCTTTTCCAACGGAAGCTGCGGAACCGATATTCATATAGCCGATATATCCACCTGCATATCTGGCACCGGTTACTGCATACTTGCTCTTTACATCATCAAAATAGTTTGAGCTATCTGTAGATTCCAAACCTTGCTCAGACTCTGTGACATCCGTATGTTTCAGACTCGTAACATCACAATAGCTTACCTGAACGCCGCTTCCATAACCAATAAATCCGCCAGCACTTCCGGAGTAGCTGTCCTCTGATTTTATTTTGTTGGCCGTAACGGTAAAACCATTGTCCGACTTGATTCCTGCATACTGTACATATGGAATGTAGGCATTGATCAGATTCAGTAAATCGCCAACATTAATATTCAGCCCCTTGAGACCTCCAAGGATACTGATTCCGCCTCCGGCATCCGCTAATGCTCCGGAGTAAACATTTCCGCCAAAGCCTCCGGCATAAGACTGACCATTTACATGGTCCAAATTGTATACAGAATAATAGTTGCCTTTTCCTGCACCCTGATTATTGACGGTTCCACTCTGGAAGCTTCCGGCAAAACCACCAGCTGTATCTGCTGAAACTCCACCTCCATTAATATATGTAACGGTACACATAGTGTAGGAAGGAATCAGATATTTCACTGCTGTCAGTAATCCGTTGATATCTAATATACTTGTCTGTTTATCTATCCAGACATCCAGGTCATCCGCAGATGCCACATCCGCAAGACCTCACGTCTGTGAGGTTCCAATAAATCCACCGGCAGATCCATCCGTATCATTTGCTGTTACTTCTTTCAGATTTTTCACATCCGATTGATTGATTTCACAGCTGTTGCTCTTTCCGATGAAACCGCCAGCCACATAATCTACTGCTCCTCCATCTGAATTTGTTCCGGTTGCTGTTACAGTCAATCCGTCTGTCGCATCAGGATGATAACCGATCACATGGGCGTCTGTTATCTTAACGCGGACCCATTCTCCGGTTTTCAATAAATTTTTGACCTGTAATAAATGATTGAGTCCTAACAGATTCAGTGTAAGGCCTCCTGCTCCCGCCAGATCTCCAGGGCCTGCACAGCCGACAAAGCCTCCCACTCTGTTTTTTGCGGTGACAGACTTTAATTGATTTAAAGTAACAGTCTCTACATCTCCGCCAACTGCCTCACCAAGTGCACCGCCCGCATAATTTTCTCCGGCTTCTACGGTATATCCGGTATCTGTTCCTGTAACAGTTACATGATGGACGGTAAAGCCCAGAAAATTTCCGATTCCCAGTGTACCATTCAAAAGTCCTGTAACGCTCGCTGTCGTTACACTTCCTGCAATTCCACCGACACGGTTTTCACCTGCACTGACTTTCTGTAATCCGGTAACCACGTTATCTCTTTGTGATACGCTTCCTGTGTCTAACACTTCGTATTTCCAATAGGAAAGCTTTTTCAGATAATCCGCACTGGATTCCGCAAGATAGACACCATCACCACCACCCAGAATACCACCTGCATAGCTTTTTCCAGCTTCTACTGAGATTGCCGAGCAATTCATATTGCATCCAAGGATTGCGGATGGTGCGATACCGGTAAGGGAAAGCAGCATTCCTGCCTTTTCCGGATCACTGGACAAAAGTTCTGTAAGCAATTTTCCTACTGTCTTTAAGAGACTTGGATCAGATACTTCATCTTTTCCAAGGTTAGTAACCCAGCCGACGGTTGCCGTTCCAACAACTCCTCCTGCATAGCTGCCTGTTGCTTTCACTGAAATACTTCCGCTTGCGCCACAATTGATCGCGTAACTGTTTGTCAAAGCACCTGTAATGCCACCTTGATAATTCTCACCTGCGACAGTAGTATTGCAGTCTGTAAGGTCACATCCCATCAGCAGGCTTTGCGGCTGCATTACACGTATCAAGTCAATACCTATTTCTGTTAACGTTCCTTTGATATCGGCATCTCTGCCAATTCCGGCAAAGCCTCCGCCATATTCCTTGGTATTGACGGTGTAAGTACTATTTTTTACCGAGCAATCGAACACTTTGGTTCCAACCAATTGTCCGGCAAATCCTCCGGCAAAATTCTTATCTTTATTTCCGATCGTTCCAGTCAGACCATCTACATGACAGTTATGGATAGTGACATTTTTGTATCCGGTTGGAATTAAGTTGCCAACCGGCAATGCCTTTTCCAAAAGGATCGTGATCAGATCTCCAAGCCCCAGTCCAGGTATTGCATTTAATAATGACGATAAGATATCTACAGTCAGACCCAAAGCTTCTGATAATCCCTCATACTGAGTGACACCTTCCGCGTATCCGACAAATCCTCCTGTCCGTTCGTTGATATTTGAAACAAAAACATTTCCTGTCACATCACAGTTTTCAACAACAACATCACCGACTAATCTTCCTGCAAAAGCTCCCGTCGCATAGAGCGTTGGATCTGTTGCTCTGGCATTCAACAGGGCAGACAAAACATCTTTTAGATTTAATTTTACCTGACCAATAGTCAAAATACCTACCAGTACATCGACAACACCTCCAACCAGCCAACCTAGTGAGGATGTTAACCCACTGAGCAGGGTCTGTGTGTTTTTGTGTTTGTTCGTATTGTTTTTTACATCCACATTTTTTAATTCAATGTTGGATACTTTTACCGTTCCTGCACTGATACCGACATTATTTACGTTGATCTCGTTTGTTATCGTTCCGAAGAAGCCGACTCCCATGTACTTCGTACTATCCATTTCCTCGGTCTGATTTATATTAATATTGGAGATCACAGGTTTTCCGGTTGCCAGGATGGAATTTCCATCTGTGAGTGTCGTCTGCCCTTCCGCTAATTTTGCACCGATGATATCACCCGATACCCTGAGCGGAGTCCAGAGATCATCTTCCTGATTAGAATTTGCTCCTTTTTTTGATAAATCAATGTCACGGAAAATAATATAATTTGCGTTGGAGGAATATTTTAAATCACCGTATTCTTGCTTTAACTCCATCAAGCTTGCTGTTTTATTGTCAGGTAATCCTTGGTCGTTAACGCCACACAAACTACCAGTTCCTACTGTAAGACCGCCCAATAATGTTCCTAACAGTCCTCCTACTCCCTTCAGCAGACCCGTAACAATATCATCGCTTGTCAAATTGACATCCGCCAGCTTATACTTACTATTATCTTTATAATATAGATAAGAATTATCATCTTTCACTGAATCTGGCTTTTGCCCGGTTAATGTCCAATGTGTTGTTGCGCCTTCTTTGGCTACGGCATCAAGTCCTAAATCCGCATCACCTGGATAGTATGGTGTGTAGAAAGGTTTCCCACCAAATAATCCACTTACCAACCCTTGGCTGTAATAGACATATAGTCTCGGAGTTACGCTCTTATTGCTTCCAATCGCCCGCAGCTGTGACTCATTTCCAATCAAAATATATTTCTTACCGGAAACTTCAACATATAACTGTCCCGGTTTTGTTCTTCCATCAGCATGCTCACCATCCAGCCATTGAACTCCAGTCGCCGTTTTTTCTGTCAATTGATCTGCAACCAGTTCCGCTTTATCTGAATTAAATTTCTGCGACAGTACATACTTATGAGACTTACTATAAGTCAGATACGCCTGATCTTCTCCGTCCGGATAAATCATCTGCCCCATACCAAACTGTGGTGCATCATAATCCAATGACATAACTGGTTCCGTTTCAGATTCTTCTTGCGCAAGTACCATTAACTGATATGGATTGTATATGTAGATTGTATCCGTTTCCTTATCATACAGCGTTGGTGTTTCGTTTTCTTCTACTTTCGTTCCAATAATAATTCCGGTAAAGGAATCCGGCACTGACCACATCTGTTCCAAGTTCATCTGGATGTCATTCATCAAAATGTATTGGGCATCTGCACCGTATTTCAGCTCTGTGCCTTCACTCTTTACTACATCTCCAGAACCAATCGTTCCGTCCTTATCCCCTGTATATACATAGGCATCCGAACCTATCTGTTTTAACTGCTCGTAATTATAAATGCATATTTTACTATCCTCATAATAAGCATCTATATTATCTGTTGATTCTGTTTTAACATTTTCATTAGAAGATTCCGATTCGTTATTCTTCGAGTTTTCATTTGTTTCCTCCGATATCGAAGATTCGGACTCCGTGGTGCCATTTATTTCATCTGAAACTGTGGATTCGGTTGATGCTTCATCATTGCTCATATTGGTTTCATCAGAAAGGGTCACTTGACTCGTGTTGGTACCTGATGGATTCAGATCTGCCGCATCCGCAATATTCACTTGAGAAAATAAGATAGCCATACATAGTATTACTGCGATAATTCTGTTCTCTATCCTTCTCTTTTTCTTCATATCTGGACCTCTAATCTTTTTCCTTCACTTGTTACTTTAATTTTTCCTTTTTAGCCAATTTTGCTGCCTCCTGAAAGCATTGCATCAGCTGATTGGAAAATGCTCCGCATTCACCATTTGAAATCATCTATATTGCCTCTTCAGGTTCATACTTTCTTTTATATGGACGATCATTGATCAATGCATCATCCTGGTCAATGACACTCATAGACTCCTGAAATGCTCCAAAATCTTCATCGGCATAATCCAGATTCTGATCCCTTATCCATTCCCACATCTGTAATTCCATGCCAAACAGACCTTCATGCGTCTGTATCATTTCTTTACTTGCATACTCTCCCTTGCCGCCATCGCTGTCTAGGCAATAAATCTTAGAACCCATTCTGTGATAATCAAAGGCTGCTTCTTTTCTGAGCGGTACCATATCCTCTGCTGTATATCCATAGTCACGTAATTCCAGCTTGCCTATGGTTGGATCTGGTAAGTCCTGAATATCCATTTTTGCATCATCCAGAAGTTCCTCTACTTTATCTTCATCTGCCTGATTGATTGCATCTGCCAGATTTCTTACCAAAGTCCTAACTTTCTCTTCCTCACCAATCAGATTCGCATATTCAAAAATCTGTTCCTTTACATCCGCTGGAATGGCTATTCCCATGTGTTCTGCACGGTCTACCTTTTCCTGCGTATATTCCTGCATTTCTTTTTAAATAAAATCTGTGTACCATTATTTACAATAAATTTCACCATATTTTTGTACTATTCGCACTTTTTATCTACTCAACTCGCTTTCCCCAATCCGATTGCATTGCCGCTGCTATAAAGCACTGCAATAGTTTTTTTGAAAATACACCACATTCACCGTTGGCAATCATTCTTATGGCTTCTTCATGCTTTAATTTTCTTTTATAGGGGCGTACACTGACCAATGCATCATAAGCATCCACAAGGCCTACTACCTGAGCACAAAGTGGTATTTCATCACCTTTTAGTCCATCCGGGTAACCAGATCCATCATATCTTTCATGGTGATATCTGCATATTTCATAGCTATACTTATTAAGTTTTTCTGTCGTAGTTCCTCGTGGAAACCGCAATGTCATCTCTGCCCCTGTAAGAGGATGCTGCTTTACAATTTCCATCTCATCAGCTGTTAATTTACCGTTTTTGTTCAATATCTCTATCGGCACACGGATTTTTCCAATATCATGAATTGGAGCCAGATGAGAGACATTTTCTATTTCTTCCTCTGTAATCCCATACTCCGGATAGTTTTTCTGTAGTTGAAGATACACTTGTTTTGTATAAAAACAGATATCATCCTGATGTTCTGTTTCTATAAGATTATTGTGATTCAACACTGCAGCCAGAAGCGAAACCATTTTCCAATACTGTTTTGTCTCATCCTGTGCTTTTTGTCTTAATTCCCGTTCCATATTTACAATTGTGTTAGGGATAACTTTTGCATTATGGAATGTAATAACAGCAGTTTTCTCATTTTCATCCACAAATCTTTTTACTTCCATCCAAACATAAGTCTCTGAGTTTTTCTCGCTTCTTCTTTGATAAACGATATCTTCTTCTGAACAGCCCTTTTTCAAATGCTCGGTCAACGAATCGCTTTTCAAAAATTTCTGCAGTTTTTCACAGTCTTTTTCACATACATATTTTTCACAATATACTTTCAGAAAATCATCATATGTTCCTGCAGTTTTTACATCATCATAAATCCCCCTGTTATGAGAATAGATACATTCATAACTGTTTTCCGCTAAATTAACTTTCAGAATGATATAAAATCGCCCAAAATATTCATCTTTCCCCGGTCTGATAATATCAGAGATTTTCACATTTTCTAATCGGTTATTGTAAGTGTTCTGTAAGTCCAATAAGACTTGATGTACTTTACAGCAATCCGTATAGTTTCTGGAGCAAAATCCATCCTTTTCAAGACAGCGACTGATTGCCATTGTTGATTCCATACATGATATGACATCAAATAACGAAATCTTTTCTGGATTTTTGGCAATGGCATATCCTCCACTGGTACCTTCAGAAGCTGAAATAATCTTCTCTTTTTTTAACTGCTTTGTGATTTTGGGAATATAGCTCTCCGGAATCTTTAATTCAGAAGCTAATTTTGCCGTTGTAACCCTGCGCTTTTTTATTGCCAAATAACAGACAATCCTGATTGCATAATCCGTTGTATTGGTAAGCTGCATAGGTGCTCACCTCTCTCTCTTTTCTTTGTTCCGTACATAAACTCATTGATTGAAACAGGAAGAATCATACTTTTCACTCACACATTTCAAGCATAATTCTTCCTATTTGTCTAATAACGCTTTTTCATTTTTCTAAGAAATGTCATGCCACCTGCACTTATAATCAATACAACAATCAGTAATAAAATCCATTCGCTATCATGAATGGTTCTTCCTGTTTCCGGAGGTGCCACTGTAGATGTATTTGTAAACGTAACCTCATCATTTCCTGTTGTAGAAGTTTTGAATTCTGCTGCTCTTCCATCAGTTGCATCACTATCATTCAATTTATAGCTTGTCTTGTAATTCTTTCCAGGATCAGTTTCCGTAACTGTATATGTCCATCCTGTTGGCAGACAACTGATGTCTACGGATTCACCTTTTGCCAGGTTAAACGTAGCCTGATTATTTGTAAAGGTGAGATTATTTACTTTATCATCAGTTCCTTTTTTTATGAAAATCTGCCCATCCGTTATAGTAGCGGTGCTTGCTTCAGTTCCTGATGGGTGAACGACTTTTATTGTAAACTCATACGATCTATTCGGTTCCATATTGTATCCGGTTACGGTTTTTCTTACCTTTAAAACAGTTGGTTTATAATACAGATTAAGTGTAATTGTATCAGAAGACGAATCATTTTTTACTTCTTTTTCTAATTCGTTCCAAGGATCTTTTGTATCAAAAACATAACCTTGAAATGTTCCGTTTGCTTCTGGTTTTGCGTACGCATTAACACTCTCATTTTCTGTTGCAAAGGAAATGGTTCCTGCTGTTGTCTTTCCCAATTTTTCTGTACCATCCGGTACCTTAAGCCAATGCTTCACTTCTACCTTTTTCGTATCAATTTTCTTCCACTGGGCTACAATCTGATATCCCACCTCATTATCCCATACAGACACTGGAAGGTCACGGTTTGCGGCAAATTCATAATTTTCCTCAGAAATGTTAAAGACTTCATTATGCTGATATAACTTTTCACTATATGTTGGATTTCCAAACCATGGAGTCAGACGTAGCTTCCAGCCAAGGAATTCATATCCCTCACAAGTTGGTTCTGGACATTCCTCCCCTATTCGAAAGGTGCTTCCCATACCTCTTATCCCCTCATGGGTGTTTGGATTTTCTCCATAAGACTGCATTGGTTTGTTTTTTATAGTATCAAGTTCCTCATTATACGGAATATTTTTCACAACTGCATCTGCCGGAAGCACACCTTCGCCGGCACCAGAATTGTAATGTACATAAACGCTTTCTTTCGTAGACATGAAATAGCCTGCATACAATTCCCAATCGGTATCATGTGTTGTCTTCTCTCCTGCAAATGCCAAAAATTTTTCATACCCTGCACTGCTTGCTGCATTTTTAGCTGCTTCCCAAATTTCATCATAAACTTTAAATTCTCCTTTTTTTCCAAGAGAAGTAGCATTCATATTATTTAGATCACCTACAGCAGCTCTAGATTTTCCGCCATCAGTATTAACTCCACCTGACGGCTGTGCACTGTCTACACCCACTCCTGCAAATCGATATCCTGGTTTTGGCTTTGCAAAAAAGATTCTCACTTGTCTTTTGTTTAAAGATACTGCTAATGCATCTCCCACAGGATCCATATTTACCGTATCATTATCTCTCATTGGAACCAGCTTATTCTGATCAGGATCCCACATGACAACATCGATACCTTCACCACTTCGACGGTTGTCTGTTTTTAAACGTACGGTTAAAACCTGCTGCCCTGTTTGATACGGAGCTAAATCAAAATCTAAGTCTCTACATCCTCCGTCTGTACATTGCACATTGAAACTGTATTCAAAGCTACAATCTGTTTCGTCACCTTTATTTTTAGTATATTCATTAGTTATTTGGGCATTTACAATAAGTTTACCTGCATGTCCTTTTACACCCTGATTCGATCCCACACCATCCGGAACTTCTTTGTTACCATCTGCAGCTGCTACCGTTTCTCCATTTAATACCATATGAACCAATCTATATCCTCTTTTTATATGGAATTTTGGAAGATCAATAGATCCATCGGACTTCACTTTATCTTCCGTATATGTCCATACAAGTTTATGTTGTTCTGGTAAATAGTCCCATCCATTCTTTTCACTATGCTTAGTATTGATATATTCAAATCCATTATTGTCTTCGGTGTTAATCGTTATACGATAGACTCCTTCTGCATCATAAGCAATCGTAATAATATCATCCTTTTGAAAACGAATGGCATAAGTTGCTCCATAATCATCACCTGCAGCTTTTGTTATGTTTGCACCATTTTGAGATGTAACAGATGTAATCTTATATCTTTTCTTATTGTTTGGTACACCGGGTGTTACAGACACTACCCAATCTTCCCCGGCATTGACACGTATTTCTTCACCTGTTTTAACCGGAACATCTTCACTTCCTTTTTTCGTGCATATGGTACCCGGTTCACAGTTTGTTGGAAGTACTTCTTTAATCGTAACAAGATAATACTCCTGATAAGTCATTGTTACCTTTTGTCCGTCTTCCATCTTGATTGCAATCACACCATCCGTACTATAGTAAATGGTGTCATTATATTTTCCGATGTATACACAGTTTTTTCCATCTACTTTTGCACTCTTAAACTCGAAATGTCGGTCTTCTATAGATAGCTCTTTATGATCCGCAATTGCTCCAACTCCGATTACAGAAGGTGCTCCTGCAATTGGTTTTCCATTGACATCTACATATTCTACCCGATCTGTAGATGTTGCATTTTCATCACCATTTGCGACACTAATCTGTAATGCTTCATCCAGGCTCTGTACAGATATGCTCTCTGGGACGTTCAGTTCTTCTGGCTGCTCAGTTCCTCCATCATTATCAATAATCTGTTCCGTCGATTCTTCCGATTTATTCGTATCTTCTGTAGCTACTTGTTCGATTTCTTCATTAACAGAATTTTTACTCTCGGAGTAAGTCATTACAAGCAACTGTTTATCTTTTAGCTTCTTTGCAATATTGCCATCTGTACTATAATAAATATAATTTTCATACTGTCCGATAAATACACAGTCTTCATCACTTACTTTGGCATTCTTAAATTCATAATTTTTATCAGCTATGGTTATTTTTGTATGATCAGAAATTTTTCCAAGCTCAATGGTTGTCGGTGCTCCCTCAATTATTTTTCCTTTTTATAGTTAAATTAGTTGATTGTCTTGAAAAATGCTTGATTTACGGGCATATTCGCAGGTTTGCAGATTGATTTTACTACTCATTTACTACTTTTAACGAATTGAGCCTTGATATGCAAAAGCACCTGCGAAGCTGCCGGATAAACCACTACACCACCTTACGCGGCACGTCGAAAAGAAAAAATAAAATAAGCACCACCTATAAGGCGGCGTTTCTCACTCCCACACAGGAGAACAGGAACGCTGCTTTTTTTATGCCCTCATGTTACGCAGTAAGGGCAAATAAAGCCTTGATTTATGCGGCTCTTAGAGCGCGGAAATGAGAAAGGCAAGGGTTGATACCTTTTCCCTCAAAACCGCGTTTCTACTGCGTAACAAATCCAACCAAAGGAGTGATGAAGCTATGGCAGTT
>OJNQ01001396.1_pt1 | contig 17406 bp, 18 predicted proteins | sample 1597621 | NCBI WGS metagenome assembly OJNQ01 (sample SAMEA2452137, study PRJEB22498) | human gut metagenome | reverse complement strand
CGATATGCTCCTTGCCCGTGCCGTTCTCTCCGAATATCATCACGCTCATGTCGGTGACGGCTACCAACTTTATCCTGTGCATGATTTTCTGAAAGGCGGAACCTTCACGGGCGAACACGGGCATCCGGCTGTGTCCCGACTGCCGCTCTTTCTGTATGGAGCGAATAAGGGGGACAAGTTTGTCCTCTATCAGTTTTTTAGGTATATAGTCTATCGAACCGAGTTTCATGCTTTCGACTGCCGTATGCACTTCGGCGTAGTCGGTCATGATGATGAACGGCTGCATCTTTCCCTCCTTGCGCATCCAGCGCAGCAGGTCTATTCCGTTACCATCGTTTAGGCGCAGGTCAGAAACGACTATATCATCACCCGTTGCCTGTTGCAGATGTTTCTTTGCTGTCGAGAGGTGGTAAGCCTGCACGGTGCTGTATCCCTCCCGTGCCAGCAGATTGCAGACATACTCGCAATACACGATGTTATCCTCCACCACGATTATTCTTGTCTTATCCATTTTCGTATTTTCTCCTTTCCTCTTTTGCCAAATGTATAATCTCCGCTCCTTTATCCAACACGGCGGTCACGGTATTGCTTAACGCCTCGTTATCGGACTTATCCTTTCCATGAAGCAATCCATAAAGTTCCCTCAGAGGTTGGTCGGCACGGAGTATCTCCCACGAACTGCGCAAGTGGTGTGTCAAGGCATCAAGTTCTTGCAGATCGTTTCGCGTTGCCGCATCCCGAACCGCCTGCATTTCCTTCTCGGTTTCCGTTATCAGCTTATCCAGCATGACAGCTTCATTGCCGTACGATAACAAAGCGGAAAAATCCGGTTTGCTGTCCTGTGTCGCTTTAATGGCGCACTTGTCGGAAACTTCCATCAGTTCAGATATGGAGAACGGCTTGAAAAGGCATCCGGCAAAGCCTCGTTCCAAAAGCTCCTCCGCATCGCAACTGCCCGAAGCGGTTGCCACGACCACGGGGATTGCCTGTGAATTGCCCACGTTGGACGAGCGCAGAAGTTCCAGCAGCTCAAAACCGTTTATACCGGGCATATTCAAGTCCGTCAGCAGAAGATTGTATGCCTTCCGGCGTACCATTTCCATCAATTCGGCCGTATCAGTGCAGGTATCGCAATGTATTCCCTCCTGTGCATACATTTCTTTCAGCATCAGGAGCAGTACCTCGTCATTGTCAATGGCGACAACATTGAGGTTTCTGTCCTCCCGGTGGATATAAGTCTGTATCTCTTTTTCCGGCACTTCTTCGGCTTTCGACATAGGTATTTCCACCGTGAAACGGCTTCCTTTACCTTTCTCACTTTCCAAACGGATTTTGCCGCTAAGCATCGTCACTATATTATGGACAATGGCAAGTCCCAACCCGAAGCCGTCCTTTACGGCGGCGTTTGAAAGACGTTCAAATGCACCAAATATACGTTGTTGTTCCTCTTCGGTCATACCTGTACCCGTATCTTCAACCGTAATTGTCAGCATACGATTTGTATAGTTGGTTGTCAGCGACACACCGCCTTCTTCTGTGAACTTAATGGCATTTGACAGCAGGTTGTTCCCTATTTGGATTATTCGCTCTTTGTCGGTCAGTACCACGGTATCGCTTACGTTATTCACTGTTAGCGACAGCCCTTTGTTCATGGCTATTGGCATAAACTCCGTTTCAAGGATATGCGTAATTGTCGAAATCCGGCAAGGCAATAGTTTAGGTTGTTCCTTACCGTTGTCCAAGCGGAAGAAGTCAAGCAGTGTATTGAGCATATCCCGCATACGGTTGGAAGATTGTTGTATGCTTTGGATAAAATGTCCGTTGTTTCCTCCGCTGCATTCTTTCCGCAACAATTCGGCATAGCCTGTTATGGCGGTCAGTGGTGTGCGCAATTCGTGGGTGATGGTATGTACCGCTTTCTTCCGGGAGGTTATCAATGCCTCGTTCCATTGTACGGATTGTTCCAGTTGCCCGATCAAATCCGTTGTCTTGCGCTTATATTGTTTGATGCTCCTTGCATCACGGTGTATAATGATATAGGAAATGACCAACAATAAAAGGACGAATCCCATTAAACCGCCTACCTGCATAAATGACTTTCTACGCATGGCAACTATTTCGTCTTCCCGCCCTTGCAGGTCAGCTTGTACCTTATTCTCTATTTGACAGATTAGCCCCTTCAACAGCCTGTTAAGATCAGCATTGCGGGCAGCAAGACTGTCGGCTTGTTCCGACAATCGACGGCTCTGCTCTTTTTGTTCGCTGACTATGTTTCTATTGGGTGAACGAAGCGTAGTCGTTGTTGTCGTTGGCTTCGCTTCCTCTTTTTTGCCGAAGATGCCCAAGAATCCTTTACGCTTGGGTTTCTTGGGCTGTTCCTGCACAATCTTCTGTATAATAACCGGTGATTGATTGGCTATATTCCTGTTGATTGATTGTTGCTCACCTATTAACCGGACAATCTGGAACATCTGCCGCTCCTTATCTTCCAAAAGACTGCGTACACTGTCAATACGCTCAATCGAATGGATTTTATTGAACAGGCACAATGCGCTGTCCAATGTGATACGTTGGGCATGATAATTTTCTAAATCTGTTTCATCCCAATCCAATACAGTTTCCCCTAATAAAGAGAACTCTATCAGCTGGATATGAATACGGTTTACCTCCTTTCTGAACTCATCTATCCGTTGATTGCCAACCTCCAATGCTTCCACCTCCTGCCATTCATAATGCCAAATGTTGGCTATACACCCGATTAACAATGTAATAAGTGTATAGCCGGAAGCAACCGCTTTCTGAAGATATTTCATTCCTGTATTTTTTCTTCTATTGATGTCTTGTGTATAATGAATATGCTTATCTCATAAAACAAGCACCTCTGACATACCCAGACCGCTGATAAATAGTGGTGTTGTCATGGTTATTTGCGAATTAATCTGTTTACCATTTCAAAAACTTCATTGCTGTCAAGCTCCGTGTCGCAAGGAATGCTACCAACCTGCTCTTGAGTAATGCTGCCATCATAGAACATATCCACCCCAAAACCGGAAAATAATTCAATCAACTTGCGAGAAGATTTTTCGATGGATGAATCGAAACCGAATGCGTCGAGATAATATTTCCGAATATCCTCCTCATGGTGCCTCCCCATCGCTTCGAGAAACCTCGGAAAGATAGATGTCAGACTGCGTCGATATGTGCTGCTGAACAGCCGTTCGGGGAGGAACTCCAGCTCGTAGATCTCGTATGCATAAGCCTCCTGCTTTCCTATTCCCATTCGGGATGAAGTGGATAGAGAAGCCCCCATCATAATAACGCCCCTTGCATCAAGGTCATTAGGATTCATTTGTAAAGTCTTGGTCGCTTCGAGCACGTTTCTGATATAGGAGATTCCCGCATCGTAGGACATCCGGTTCTTGTCTCCCAAAATGGCAGCCGATAGTTGTACCAGCGTGACAAGCCCCGTGTAGGCGGTCATCTCACGGTTCAGAGTCAAGGAATATTTGGGGCACAGAATAGCATAATCGGCAGCTATACCATAGGCTGTCCCGAAATCGCCTGTCCTTGAATCAACCGATACTGCACCGAGTCCGTTCTCCGAACCGCTGGAGGGATAAGTGGGTATCAGCGCGAGCGGCAGCCGTTGAAGACCGTAGGGATTCTTACCTTTCACATATTCCCATAAATCGGCTTCATAGTAAACGCCTAAAGCCATCAGTTTGGCACTGTCCATCACGCTTGCTCCTCCTGCTCCGATAATCATGGTCACTCCGTTGGATTTGGCAAAGCGGATACCTTCTTGAATGGTGGCAAACTCCCTCGACGAGTTTCCGTATTCCACAAAAGGAATATCCGCATCAGTCAATGTTTGGACAATGTCTTCGTGGCATCCGTTTCGTTTTATGGAATTTCCGCCGTAAACAAACATCACTTTGTGTCCTTGGGCAACTTCAGCAATCGTATTCCGCAGGTCGTTACGAAAGAACAGCCTTGTATCGTTTCTAAAAATAAAATCTTTCATCCTATTATACAGATTTTCCCATTTCGTATGCCAGTTGCATCGCAGGATGATTGTCAATGTCTCCACGGTTGCGGGCACCGTTGCCACGAATTACGCCACGTTCCACCGAGCCGTAAAGACAACGGGCAAAGCCATGAAAGGCCTCAAACACACCGTCGGTTGCCTCTTCGTCGCGGTCGGTCGAGGTAGAGATATAGAAGAACTCCTTTTCACGGAGGTCTTTTTCATGCCCGTAGGTGCGGTCTATCAGAGCTTTGAGCTGCGCTGTCATGTTATAGAAATATACGGGTGAGGACAGCACGATAACATCTGCCGATTTCATTTTGGCGATAATCATGGCTGCATCGTCTGTTTCCGCTGCGGATGCGGCACGGTCATATTCTTTCTGGTCGAAGTAACGGATAGAATAATCATTGATGTTGAGCATTTCCACTGTATTGCCGACTTCTTCCGCCCCTTTTTTGAACTGCGCGCAGAGAACTTCGCTGTTGCCTCCGCGACGTGGACTTGACGACAGGATAAGCACTGATTTAGGCCCCTCTTTTTCTACTCTTGGCTGTACCATGATTGCTTTTTCTTTTTGCGGTTCAGATGTAGCATCCTCCTTGTTCTTTTCACCGCAACCCACGAAAGTCATGGCGAATACGGCTGTACATATTGCTAAAAATGTATTTCTCATATCAGTTTCATTAAAGATGTTTACCGAAAAACTCTGAAAGTTTATTTACCGCCTTGTCCACATATTCAGGCACATAATAAGTCTGGATATGCGATGCACCGTCAATCACGAAATACTCTTTCTGCGGAGCGGCTGTCGCCTTGATGTAGGCTTCGCGGCTCATGTAGTCGGAATCCGATTTGCCGCCCGACATAATCAACAGCGGACAACTGATTAGGTCGGCATGGGTTGTTGCGTCCCAAGTCATTAAATCCATTAAACTTGCTGTCGTGTAACGGCTTACCGAATTGGGATGCGCATGAGTGATGCCATAGTATTCCAGTCCATCGTGATAAAGTGTGCCGGGTACAAGATGGCTCATGGCTTCGCGCACCTGTTCCACGGTTTGAGTGCCTGTCGGACCCTCATACACGACCTCGCCCGTTGCGGCAAACTTATCACGGGCTTCCGAGGCTCGTTTCAGTCGCTCCTGAACGGTGGTCATCTGCGAATCCTGATAACCGAGACGACGCACACGTCCGGTATTGAACAGGCTGAGCGTGGCTGCCGCCTTGATGCGTTTGTCGTTCTGCACTGTGGCAAAGGTGTAGCCGCCTCCGCCGCAGATGCCCAACGCTCCGATGCGCTGCGGGTCAACGCCCTTGTACTGCGAGATGTAATCCACCATGCCACGCACATCGTTGATGCGGTTCTGCGGAATGTCGAGGTTGCGGGGCTCTCCTCCGCTTGCCCCCTGATAGGATGCGTCGGCGGCAATCGCCACATAACCCAGTTCAGCCAATCGCTGGGCATAGAGTCCGGCGGTCTGTTCCTTCACGCCGCCGTTGGGGTGTGACACCACCACTGCCGCATAGCTCCCTGCCGGGTCAAAATTGGCGGGCGTATATACGTTAGCGGCAATCTCATTACCGTTAAGATTATAATGCACGGGGTGAATGTTGACTTCTCCCGCCTTGTTCTCGGTAATCGCGCTGCGATATACCAGTCCGAAAGGATTTTTTGTATAATCGGATACTTCCTGCGCATATCCGCAGATGCTTGTTGCCATTATTGTTAATGCTGCTATTGTTGTTTTGAGTTTCATTTGATTATTATTTTAGGATGTTGATATTGCGAAGCCATGTTTCTAAATTTCCACCTGTGTAAGTCGGAAGATGAATGGATGCCGGAGTCACTTCATAGATTTTGTCAACAGACTGTTGGAGGTATGTTGTAGCCCCGTATGTAAAAAATGGTACGATTATTTTGTCTTTCAAATCGTAATTTTCAAGGAATGTGCATACAACCATAGCCGGATTGTGCCACCAGATGGGAGAACCTACAAAAATCACATCGTAATCTTCTACATTGTCCGGAAGCATCTTTACCGCCGGGCGCAGGTCATTGTATGATTCATTCTGAATACGGTCGCTGTCGTCGTATGGATTAGATGCGTATGGTTCAGCTGCCTCAATTCTGAACAGGTCGGCATCCGTTGCCGAGGCTATTCGTTCAGCAAGCCTTTGCGTGGTTCCCGTTGCCGAGAAATAGGTTACAAGGATTTTACGGTTTTCCTCAAATTCTATCTGATTCGTATTCTCTGTATTCAAATCAGGTTCATCGTCCTTGCTGCATGATGTTGACAATGTTACAAATGACAAAGCTATCAGCAGATGATAAATTATTTTCTTCATGATTTGTGTATTTTATAATGATATTTTTCTGGATGTTCGTTGATTGCTTGCCCCGTAAACTATTGACAATAGATAGACTGAATGGATAGGTGCTTGAAACGAATAACTATTGTTCCCTGACATATATTGAACCAATGAGCCATTAAGATTGTATAATGAAATGGAATTGGGACTCATGTTTTCGGCAAGTTCTATATGTACAGTTCCGGCTTTCGTATGTATTTTCAAATTATCATGGACATCGTCAGTAATATCTGTTATTCCGGTACTTTCACCGCCAAGCAAACCAAGTCTTTTCAGCCAGCCTTCGACACCTCTTGCATTACCGGGCATGTCAATTCCGGCGTCATCCGGCCGACCGGGGCGTGTGATGTCGTCAGCATCCAGATCTTCAGGCAACGTTTCCGGCACATGGACCGAATTTGGGGTACATTTGTATATCTTTTGCATGGACTCGTTCAGATAGGTGGTAGCCCCATAGGTGAAGAACGGAACGATTACCTTGTCTTTCAAATCGTACGCTTCGAGGAAGGTACAGACTACCATCGCCGGTTGGTGCCACCAGCATGGAGAACCAATGAAAATACGGTCATACTGGTCTATCCATTCTTGTGAAGGTGGATTTGTAACCGCAGGTCGGAGGTCATTGTAGGCTTCGTTCTGGATGCGGTCGCTGTCATCGTATGGGTTTTCGGCGTATGGTTCGGTTGCTTCTATGCGATATAAATCGGCCCCTGTCAGTTCCGCTATGCGCTCTGCCACAGCTTTTGTATGCCCTTCGGCTGAGAAGTATGCCACAAGGTCTTTTGCCTGCGCACCGTTGGATATGATTCCGAACAATGCGATTACACTTAAAATTAAATTCTTCATATTTATGATCATTACTTTGTTTTATGCAAAATTACTGCGGGAATACCGCCTAATACCTATCCAAATTACGGATTGAAGTATAACTTTTACTTATAACATACACCGTCATTCTATCTATAATCCTCTTCCTCTACAGGCTCCATCCACACCGCACCGCCTTTCGATTGTTGTGTGCCTATGGCGATGTGCGTAAACTCGCTGTCGGGAGCGGCTCCATGCCAGTGTACCACATTCGGGGCGATTTTTACCACGTCACCGGGGCGCAGCACCTGAACCGGTTTGCCTTTTTCTTGATAACGCCCTTCGCCGGAAGTGCAGAGCAGGATCTGGCCTCCCGGATGCGAGTGCCAGTTGTTGCGCACACCTTTGGCAAAAGTCACATTGGCAATGGTGCAGTCCATCCCGTCATCTTTTGACACAAATCCCTGAAGCCATATCTCTCCGTTGAAATTGGGATTATCCGTGACATGGTTTCCCCGCTCAAAGACATCTGCCGTTTTTAGCGCGGATGCGATGGCAAGCACCTCATCAATTTGATTTTCGGTAGCACCCAACTTCTTGGCTATTCCGATATGTGAGCGCAGCATCGGTTCGACTCCTTCTCCGAGAGCGGCAATCACTGCGACAGTGGCAAGCTCACGTTCTGCGTATGTGAGCACATCGCGTTCAAAAAGGTCACAGAACAGATGTTCCTTCAAAAAAACTTCCACCTCTGGAGCAAGCACGGCATAGGCGGTTTTGGGAGCGTCGGCAGGCACACCGGAGATTTCCGAGAGAACCTCGCGGCCACGCTCATATTTGGTGCGCGTGTCAGTTACGGGTGCGGCATCACGTCCATAGTCATCGTTGATACCCTTTGCCTTTCGTTCGTCAAGCACTGCGACAAGCGTCTGCAACCCACGCAACGCTTTCGGGAAACCGCAATATGCGTAAGAGTGTACCATCACTTCCTTTGCCTCGTTGACAGTCATTCCATTGTCAAGGGCGGCAGTAAGAGTTGCTTTCAAGGCTTCGAGTTCGCTTTTAGCCGTTTGCGAGGCGATAGTGGCGATTTGAACCTGCTTTTTTGATAAAGATGCTTCCTGTGCGTATGCCATATTTGCCATGCTGAGGATTATCGCGACAACAGCACCGATTATGTTTCTTGTTCTCATGAGTTCTGTTTTTTTAGATTACTGAAATAAGTAGGTAGTATATTTCATCCCGGTCAAATTTATGGCAACAGCCGGGGGCAAGGATGCAGGAGTCTGCGGCTTTACGCAGAACTTCGTTATCGGTTATTCCCATTTCAGACCAACGGGTGGGCAATCCCATTTCCTTGATGAATGACTCCAAAGCGTCTATGCCAAGTTGTGCAGCCTCGTTGTCGTTTTCACAGGATACGCCCCATACCTCACGCGCCATCCGTGCCAGTTTCTCCGTGCCTTCGGGTAAATATGCACGATAGAAAGCCGGATGTATCACGGCAAGCCCCTGACCGTGGTTGCAATCGGTGTAGGCTCCTACGGCGTGTTCTATCATGTGACACTGGAAGTCGGTCTGCTTACCCAATTTCAACAACCCGTTTTCAGCCATTGCTGAAGCCCACATTAGTTCTCCACGGGCAAAGTCATCATTGGGATTTGCCGCCAATTCTTTGGCGTTTCTGATTACGTTACGCATGATGACCTCGTTGATTTCATCCGATACATTCGTATGAAACGGTTGCCCCATGTAAGTTTCCATACAATGGCTGAGCGTATCGAAAACTCCGCTTACCACCTGCATCATTGGCACAGTAATAGTCAGTTCACTGTCAAGGATGGCAAAACTGTTGTATGCTCCGAAAAGTGCCTGTTTCAACTTTTTATTCTCGTTGGTTATCACTGCGCCACAATTCTGTTCCGCACCTGTACCAGAAGAGGTGACGATTGCTCCCATCGGGATGAATTCCGATGGCAGACGGTGATGTATGTAGAACATATCCCACATATCTTCATCGGTCATGGCTTGCGCCGATATTATTTTGCAGCAATCCATTACCGAGCCACCTCCGACAGCGAGAATGAAATCCACATTGTTGTCACGGGCTACCATTGCTCCCTCCTGAACTTTCGCATAGGTTGGGTTAGGCATGATGCCGCCAAAGTCAACAACTGTTTTACCTGCATTTTCAAGCCAGCCATGAATCTTGTCATACAGTCCTGTATGTTTCAAAGAGCTGCCACCAAAGGCAAGCATCACTATTTTGCCCATTCCGGGCATCTCTTTCTGTAAGGCTTCTTCGGCACTTCCTTTGCCAAAATATTGCTTTACAGGGTAATGAAAATTAAAACTATTCATATATTTATTCGTATTTAATTTTATACTTCAACCAAATTACTTCGTGCGACATAATTCCGAATCTATTGTTTTTGGCAAAACCGAGTGCAGTAATTCAACAACAGCCCTATCTGGGATACGATTATTGTACTGCTATAGCGGTCGATAGCGTGTTCAAGTTCTTTGGCGATACATCTTATACAATCCGATATCGTGTCCTGCTCTTTCTCACATAGGACTTTAAGGCAACTGCAACGGTAGGGGTAAGAGTCTATGGAATGTTCCAACGGAGTGTCGCAGAGCAAATCGGGATGAAAAAGCACTCCGATGTAACCGTCTGTCTGTTTCTCCGAAGCAGAAGGAATCTTGAACATCTCCCCCGGATTGATTAGTCTGAGGCTTTCATTATTATAAATCAGTGCATAAAAGGAACATGGTTGCTCAACACCTTTTTCGAGCATATCGCCCGAAAGGTCGGCAATGCCCACCAAAGGATGCAAAGTTTCCTGTCCGGTAAGCCTGTTAAATCGGTCTATTGTGATGATATTATTCATGCTTTACATTTTTATGGTGCAAAATTACGCTGGGAATAAGAGAAAAGACCTATCCAAGTTACTGATTGAAGTATAACTTTTACTGATTGGAGCGATAGTCTGAAAAAATATAGCTAAATTTGCAATCAACTAATAGATAGACGTATGGACAAAATAATAGATATACCGACCGTTAAAGATTACGATGACCATTGGGGACTTCCCAACCGTCATCCGTATGTCAACATACTCGAAGGTTCGCAAGTGACAAAACCGATTCCCAACTGCCGCAAGAATATGGGAATGTATGTCATCTTTTTGAAGGATGTGATTTGCGCGGACTATCTCACATACGGTCGTCAGGAATACGATTTTCAGGAAAACACGCTTGTGTTCACCGCCCCCGGACAGGTTTTCGGGCATCCTCAGGACGGATCAACCTATAAAGCTAAAGGCTGGGCGTTGTATTTCAGCCCGGAACTGCTGCGCGGAACTTCACTCGGACGACACATCAAGGATTATACATTCTTTTCATACGCCGCTAACGAGGCTCTGCATATCTCGGAACGTGAGCGTGAGATTATCATCGACTGCTTCAAGAAGATTGATGAGGAAATCAACTATGGCGGCGACAAACACAGCAATACCATCATCGCCTCGGCAATAGAACTGTTTCTTAACTATTGCTTGCGTTTCTACGACCGCCAGTTCATCACCCGCAAGAAAGCCAACAAAGACATCCTTTCTCAGTTTGAGGAACTGACGGACAACTATTTCACCTCCGGTAATGCAGGAAAACATGGGACTCCCACTGTGGCATGGTGTGCCGACCAACTTCATCTGTCGGCAAATTATTTCGGAGACTTGATAAAAAAGGAAACAGGAAAATCCGCACAAGAATATATCCAGCAAAAAACAATGGAGGTAGCGAAAGACCTTCTTTCCACTACCTCCAAATCTATTAGTGAGATTGCATATCATCTTGGCTATCAATATCCGCAATATTTCAGCCGTGCATTCAAAAAGGTTGTAGGTAAAACGCCTAATGAATTTCGCAATATTTATTCATAGGATTTAATATTGTTCATCACGCTTATGAGATCAAAAAATATGTTTTACCTTATTATATTTTCAACCCTTTCGGTCGGTTCTCATCCTTGACAGACAGCCCCAGACGCCCGATTATGATATGGTCGGCAATGAAATTGCCCGTGGAACTTTGTTCATTTGCCGGAATTCTTACCAAAGGAACATACCACTATACCATAAAATCATCTCGTCTCTGTTGCCACTTAGCCTCCATCTCCCGTGAAAGCTCCACAATCTCCCGGCTCAGTCTTACGAGTTCGATGGTATGTTGCTCCAGCTTGTAGAGCAACGCCATCGCCTTCTTCTCTGAGAAGTGGATGCGCAGTTCCTTGACGACCTGATTGTAGTTCGTGCCTATGCCACGGAACTGGGCGTGGAAGTCCGACAGCTTGGTGTAGTAGTCCAGCATCGTCTTGTCCACCTTCAGCACCTTGAACTTCTGACCGAAGAAGTGTGCCTTGAGAAAGACGGCTTTCGCGTACAAGTTAGATTCCTCGTACATCGTCAGGAACCTGTTCCATTCCACATCGTCGAAGCGCACCATCACGCAGTGCGTCTTCGGGTTCAACTTGGGATTTCTCCCGTACTTGCTCTTCTTTTTCATTCTTCTTATTCTTTTAATTTTATGGCTTGTCCATTGTTTAATCTTTGATTAAGGAACCCCGAAATTATCCGACTGCGGAGGATAATTCTGCCCACGGCAGTGCTGGGATTTTCAGTTACTCGGAAGCATTCGGGTAACTGAAAATATACCTTGCTGTGTCTTTGAGGACACAAGAATCCTCCGCCTGTCGGATTGGTTTGTGAGTATAATAACTCATTTGGAATATCGGTCAAACCGATGGAGTGTATTCACCGGCTTGACCGATTCTACCGTAATCCGCTCAGAGTTTGCGCCACTGCTCGATGTCCTCCCGGTAGGTTTCAAGGTGCAGGCGGACAAGGTTCTCTATAAGTCCGGATGCGCTCATGCCCTTCCCTCCGAGGTAGCGGACAACCCTGTCCAACTCGTCACGCACCGTCTCACTGACGAACACGGGCTTGCGGTTGATAATTTTGGGAACTTTGAGATAGGTGGTGCGGTACTCTTCTAAAGACAGCCTGCGCTGTTTGCCACTGATACGCTTCTGCGGCATTACCGCTTCTCCGCTCGCCACTCCTGACGGTTCTTCTGCCATATGAATTTCTGCTTCTTCCGTGACGGTCTTGCCGGGCTGTTCCGGCTCCTCCGGTTCCAGACCGATACTCCTGTAGAAGTCGTCTATCGACTTGGAGGTGTAGGGTTCCCTGCGCCCCATTTTTTCCACGATTTCACGAGCTTGACGCTCTGTAATGTTTGGTTCTTTTTTCATTGTAAAAACAAATTGATTAAGTTATTGAATGTGGTCTTGGTCTATACCTCGACCGATTATCGGGAGCGAAGTAAGGTGCTTTAATACAGTCAGTCAAGCACTTGGATTTTCTTAGTCATTTTTGTACGGTTTTGCTTTATGGGGACTGACAAATCGGTGCGGACTTCACCGATTTGCCGGATATGAATAGCTGAAAGTACAAAGGTACGATTGGGGACAATTTTAAATTAAGCCCTTATTTTGGCTGTGGCTTCTTTATAAAAAAAGGGAATTAAAGGCTGAACGGAAATCGTATTCCACCGGCTTGCTCACAGATAACCGGCAAGCAGTACCCCGGACAATGACTACCGTATCGGCGCAACACGCTGCCACTTTTTGAAAATCCATTGCATGACAGCGGATAATGTATTTCTTTGTGGCAAAAGAAACAGTAACAATTAAAAGAAAGGCAATATGGAAATTGTATCAATCGAAAGAAAGACCTTTGAGGCAATGGTCGCCAAGTTCGACCGTTTCGTCAGCCGTATGGATGCCATCTGCCATCGGCACGGGGAAAAGAAAATGAGCGAATGGATGGATAATCAGGACGTGTGCCGTATGCTCAACATCAGCCCTCGCACGTTACAGACGCTTCGGGATAACGGCACGCTGGCTTATTCACAGATAAACCACAAGACGTATTACCGTCCCGAAGACGTGGAACTCATTGTCTCCGTTGTGGAGGATAGAAGAAAGGAAGCGAAGTTCAAAGGAAAGACTATATGAATTAAATATAATGACAACACCCACTAAATCCAGAGTAATATGAATGAGTTGATTAACAAGGACAACAAGTGGATAATCCACTTTATGGGCAGTCTTGACCGACTGCTTGATAATGTAGAGCACCTGACCGCCAATTACCGCCCGACATTGGGCGGAGAGCGTTTCTTCACCGACAAGGAGGTGTCGGCACGGCTGAAAGTGAGCCGCCGGACACTTCAGGACTATCGAAACGAAGGACGCATAGCCTATATCCAGTTAGGCGGTAAAATCCTCTACCGTGAATCCGACATCGAAAGGATGCTGAATGACGGCTACCGCTCCGCCTACCGACAAAGGATAACTTGATTTTTCTTAAAGGAGTGCAGTTTGCCGTATGCCCTGTATTGCGGCAGCAATAGACTTTCGACAAAAAGAAAAAAGGAACGGCTTACAGACGAAGCGCAGTATTGACACTTCATCCGTAAGCCGTTCCTTTTCTGCTCTTATAATTACCCATCAGTTGCTTGTTTTTCGTTGTCGGATGCCTTTCAAACGTGTGGCAACGGAAACAAGTTACTGACGGGATGAACCTCAACTATACCATCGGTTATTACTCCTGCCACAGGAAACAAACAACGTAACAGGTGTTTCTCTTTTGGTAGTGCTGATTTCATTTATTATAAACCGTCTGAACAAAGCACTTTCTTTACTGCATATCCTGAATGCAATGGCTATAACCAGTTCAAGGTTGTAAACGTCATAACTGATACCATCCGGTTGCCTGATATATCGCATCGTATCGGCTTCATTCAGTTCATTGTTCTTATAGATTGCCCGTATTGCCTTGCGGACATTGCATGAGAACACCCCGAACAGGTCGGCAATCTCAAATTGCATCATCCATACGGGTGCGGTTGGCATAGTGACTGCATCCGTTTCACTGATTGTTATTATGCCTCTGCTCATAATCCCTTTATTTTATGATGATTATTTGCTATTTCTTCTTTTCGCCAGACGATATTTCCTTTCTTCGCTCCATCAGTTTGTCCATATCTTTGGAAATTTTATCATCGGTTATCCGTGCATATCCCTGTGTCGTCCTGATATTGGAGTGTCCCATCATCTTGGCGATACTCTCAATCGGTATATCCGCTGAAATCAGGAAAGTTCCGAAGCTGTGCCGGCTTTGATGATAGGTCAAGTTTTCCTCTTTCCCTATGGTTACTCCCAACTCGTGAACCTCAAACCATAGGGCATCACGGTTGGGAAGAGGAAACACGGGCTTCTCGTCATCGGTCGTGTTGTACAGCGACAATATCCGCTCCGCTATGGGATGCAGGGGAATGAACGCCTCCACCTTTGTCTTTTTTCGGTTAATGCGGATGTAGCGTCTGCCCTCCGCATTCGTTCCGATATGGTGCGGATGCAGCAATTGTATGTCCGCATACGCCAGCCCGGTCAGGGTCGAGAAGATGAAAGCCCGTCTTGCCAATTCCATCCGCTTGTCATACATCGGCGTGGAAAGTATCTTCTTGAACTCCTCACGGCTGATGTACCTATGTCTTGCTTCCGGCTTTGTCTCATACTCCAAGTCCTCACAGGGATTTACACGGAGAATCTCCTTATCGACTGCAAGGTACAACAGTCGGTTCAGCCAACGCAGACAATGGTTGGTCTGGGAAACCCCGAAGTTCTTGCATTTCTTCAAGTGGGCTTTGTAGGACTTACCGAAATCCTCCGTCACTTCTTCAAGAGGAATGTCCTTTTTACCGATGGACGTAAGAAAGTCCGTCAGGTACTTTTGGTAGTACATTGAAGCCCGATAGGAAGAAGTGGAGTCTATTTCCTCGGAATGTTTCTTCAACCGCTCCCGTTCCCATTCACCCATTTGCAGGAGGGTGGTCGGATGGATGTTGTTCAAGGTGATATGGTTCTTCAATATCTCCGCGCTGACCACGCCTTGTAATTTCAGTATCTCATTGTAGGCTTCCTCCGTCAGCCGCAGGTATTCACGTAAGCGGTTGTTCTCCCGTATAGTTTTTATCTCGTTCTTCTTGCTGTTCCAGTCTTCCGGACGGCAATAGATACCCGTACTGATGGCGGTCTGCTTCCCGTCAATGGTTATACGGCAGAGTACGGCGGTCGTTCCGTCAGCCTTCACCTTGCTGCGGTTGATATAGGGCAAGAGTGAAAATGTGCTTCGCATATCGTTTTCTGTATTAAAGGGTTAAAGAACTAATTGAAAATCTTTGGTGGTTTCTATGAACTTGTCCATGTCCTCGAAAAGTTTCTTTGGGCTGACACGGGCATAGACCTGTGTCGTGGAAATGTCGGAGTGTCCCAGCATCCTGCTGATGGTCTCTATCGGCACACCCGCTTCAAGCGTAATCAGCGAAGCGAAGCTGTGCCTCGCCTGATGGTAGCACAAGTCATCCTTGATGCCTGCCAGTGCCGCCAATGCTTTCATGTGCCGCCTGAGATTTGACCAGCGAAGCAAAGGAAACAGGGTTTCCCTTGTCTTGTCCTTGTATTTTTCAAGCAGCGCCAACGCTTCGGGAAGGAGCTTCACGCTCGCGCGGTGTTCGTTTTTCTTCCTGCGGTATTTCAGCCACAATGCCCCGTTGTCGTCCGTGTACAGGTTCTCGTCCGTGATGGAAACCGCATCGGCGTATGATACGCCCGTGTAGCAGGCGAACAGGAACAGGTCACGTGCCAGCAGGTGGGATTTTCTGTAAGCAGGTATTTCCACGTCACGGATTTTCTCGAACGATTCGCGGCTCAATGCCCGTGGCGTCCTTTCGGACTGCTTGGGCAGGGCGAAATGCTGGAAATGGCATTTCTCGGAATACCCCTTCTTGTAGGCAAGGCGACAAATCTTCTTCAGGATGGCAAGATGGTGGCGGACAGTATCTATCGCATAGCCTTTTTCTTCCGTGGCGAAAGCCTGATAGTCGTGAATGAACTGCTCCGTCAATTGCCCGAAAGCCAAGTCCTTGACCTTATACCTGTGTCTGATGAACTCGCCGAGTGTAAGACGCATATAGTGATAGCCGGGATAAGTCCCTTTCGCACGGTCAATACCGATACGGGCTTTGAGGTCGTCACAGACAACGTCCGTCATTTTCATGAGCGTCATCTGCGTTTCCATGCTGCCTTGAAAAAGGTCTTTCACATCGGCGGCATCGAAATCAATCTTGCGCTCCACAAGGTTGTCGAATGCCGTGTTCACCGCCAGCAGCAACTTGTCAATCTTGGCATTGGTTTCCACCGCTTCCTTACCCTTGCCGTTCAGACGGCTTTCACGAGGGTTCCAGAGTTCCGGTGTGCAGGACAGCTTACATCCGAACTGCGCCATTGTGCGGTTCACCGTGATTCTTCCCATCATCGGGGCTTTACCCGACTTGTCCAACCCGCTCTTTTTGAGGTAGAGCAGCACCTTGAATTTTTCTACTTTCATACGCTTATATTTTTTAGTGCAAAATTACTTGCCGTATAAGCGTTCCTTGATATGCAAAACACTGTGTATGAGCGCAAACAAAACGGTGAGGACTTCATTTTACTTCATTCCGTTACCGACATCCGTTTCGGTAACTGCCCGGCTAACGGTTTGGTAACTGAACAACCTCAATATTCCGTTGCCGTTTGCATTTTCCCTACTTGGCAGAATACTGAAACATCGTTCATTTCAAACGACTTACGTTCAAACTTCACCTGCATGTTTTTTCTTGCATAGCCTATCACTTTCCACGTCAGCCGTCATAGCTATGCTACAAGCATTTGCCTTGCAAATGGCGTAAGTATGGAGAATGTTGCTAAGATGTTAGGTCATGCAGATACAAGTGTAACAAAACACTATGCAAGGGTATTGGATCAGAATATTTTCAAGGATATGCAAAAAGTAAATAGCTGCCTGTCGGAATTGGCTATATAATAAAGATAGTAGCTAATATTGAAAAAGGATTGGGAAGAATGAATTTCATTTTCTCAATCCTTTTCTTTTATAGTAAGTTTTCCAGAACTCAATATGAAGCATTGACAAAGATAAGTTCCGTATTTAGCCTGTTCAAGTCCGAGCCTTCGGTTTAAATGAAAATCTTCCTCTCACTATGTTCGAGCGTATTTTCATCTAAAGACTTGCACA
>OJNQ01001394.1_pt1 | contig 17417 bp, 12 predicted proteins | sample 1597621 | NCBI WGS metagenome assembly OJNQ01 (sample SAMEA2452137, study PRJEB22498) | human gut metagenome | reverse complement strand
GGGAATGGGTCTTTATCTCGATACGGCGGACCTTTTTTAATAATTCACTTGTCTCCACTTGGTAATTGAAAATTGAAAATGAAAAATTGAAAATTTATTGTTGGTAATTGAAGGTTGAGAATTGAAAATTGGCTTGTCTCTTTCGATTAATTTTCAATTTTCAATTCTTAATTTTCAATTCTCAAGGAACTTCTACTTTATTTAGTATCTCGCTGATTACCTCCTCTGAAGTCAAGTTGTTCGCCTCGGCCTCATAACTCAAGCCGATACGATGGCGCATCACGTCGTGGCATACCGCACGGATATCCTCCGGGATCACATAGCCCCTACGCTTGATGAAAGCGTACGCACGGGCGGCCAACGCCAAGTTGATAGACGCACGAGGGGAAGCGCCGAAAGAGATCATGCTCGCCAAGTTCGGCAAACCAGCCTCAGCCGGGAAACGGGTAGCGAAGACGATATCCACGATGTAACGCTCGATCTTCTCGTCCAAATAAACCTCACGAACCACGTTACGGGCGTCGAGGATCTCCTCTTTCGTTAAGATCGGCTTGATCTCCGGACGTTCTCCGGATATATTCTGGCGTATGATCAGTTTCTCCTCCTCCTTCTTCGGGTAATTGATGATCACCTTCAACATGAAACGGTCTACCTGCGCCTCAGGCAACGGGTACGTACCCTCCTGCTCGATCGGGTTCTGGGTAGCCATTACCAAGAAAGGCTTCGGCAACTTGTAGGTATGCTCGCTGATCGTGACCTGACGCTCCTGCATGGCCTCCAACAAGGCACTCTGTACTTTCGCCGGGGCACGGTTGATCTCGTCCGCTAACACAAAATTAGCGAAGATCGGGCCTTGCTTTACCTGGAACTCTTCGCTTTTCTGACTGTAAATCATCGTACCGATCACATCGGCCGGAAGTAAGTCCGGGGTGAACTGGATTCGGCTGTATTTAGCGTCGATCAACGACGACAATGTTTTAATGGCAAGTGTCTTAGCCAAACCCGGCACACCTTCCAACAGGATATGTCCGTCCGAAAGCAAACCGATCAACAAGGATTCAACCAAATGCTTTTGTCCGACGATTACTTTGTCCATACCCATCGTAATCATGTTCACAAACGAGCTTTTACTTTCAATTCGCTCATTCAACTCACGAATGTCTACTGTCTGACTCATAAGATTTATTCTATTATATTGTTATTATATTGTCCCAATTTTACGTTGATTTTTTAGGATGCACAAAATTAGAAATGTTAAATTCGTATCCTTCACTTTTGCAGTTAAATAATACTAACCAACACTTCCTTGTTTTGTTTTATTTTACTTAAAAAAGGGAGATTTCTCTTACTTCCCGGCAAGTATCTCTGTTTGTAGGGCGGCGGCTTTCTCCCGCGACTCACGGCTCTTGGCATCGATGCCATACGATTCCGGAGCGGGTATCTCGATCACGGTACCGATCGGGACGTTGTTCGGGTCTTTTATAACAGCCTTATTATGTTGGTAAATATATACCCAGAATAATTTATTGCCATAATATTCCAAGGCGATCACGGTGAGGCGGTCGCCATGCTTGATCTTCACCTGCCCCAATGGTTTGGGCGCCGGTTCCACATAAGGCTCCGGTTCCGTATGCGGGGTCTTCTCCGCTACCGAGTCCGGATGAAGCATCCAAGCTGATTCTTGAACCGTGTCCTTGACCGTATCCTTGGCTTCCGTTATCACCTCCTCTTGGGCAGGTGCCGGTTTCCAATTATTCCTTCCCAGATAGAAGAATACAGAGATTACGATTATCAAAAAGGCGACGATCATTAATACCCCCTTCTCCTCCGGTTTCTTAGGGGCTCGCTCTTCCGGTCTCTTTGAGATGGCTCCGCGGCCGGTTCGGGTTCCAATTCAGGTTCCGGTTCAGATACCGATGGCCGTTCCGGATCAAACGCTTGCTCTGGCTCAGGCAATGGTTCAGGTTCTAGTATCGGTTCGGGCTTCTCTTTGGGCTGGGTATTTGCCAAAGGGATTTCCTTATCCGGCATCACCTCCTCCACGGACTCGTCTTCCGTTTCCTTCTCCTCCACGGACTCATCCATGTCCGAGAAATCCACGTTCTCGTTGATCTCTGTCGTCTCAAAGATAGAGAAAGGCTTGTTTACCTGTTCCCGCAGGTCTTTATCCGGCAGGAAAGAGAATTTATAATGTTCGGGGATCAAGAAACGTTCGCCGGTATTCACGTGGATACTCTCCCGCTTCTCTACGGAGATAATCTTGAAAGTACCCAAGCCCTTTACTTTTACGATCTTATCCGTATAGACTCCTTCGGATACCACCGAGATGAAATCTCTCAAGAAACGCTCTACCTCTCCTTTATCCTTACCGGTATGCTCAGATAATAAACCGGCTAAATCTTGTATATTCAGCCGGTTATTCATTATCACTCAATTCCTTTAAACGGTTCTTCACTGTCGTTCCGGGCTTGAACACGGGAACTAATTTAGGGGGAACCAGATATCGCTTCCCGTTCGCGGGATTCACGGAAATACGTTCCGCCTTCTTTTTCACCTCGAACTGGCCGAAGCCTTGCAAGTAGATCGTATCGTTATCCACTAATTTCGAACTTACGACGGAACTGAGCGCAGAAAGCATGTCGGAAACTTCCTTCGAAGTCCAATCCATGCGATTCGCCAATTCCGTTATAAGTTCCTTGTTTTTCATATCTAATTCCATAACAGTTCGTGCTGCTATATTAGTTGTTTTTTCGTTAACCGACAAATATATTGACAGTTTTTACATCAATTCAACACTTTACCATACAGATCAAACGCTTGTGCGTCAATCACCTTTACTTGGTAAAAGCTACCCGGACTCAAGGGAGTATCCTTGGAAATCAATATTTCCGGATCTACCTCGGGCGAGTCGTATTGCGTACGTCCCACGTAGAAATCCTCCTCCTCCCGGTCTACGATCACCCGGAAGGTCTGCCCAACTTTCGAGGCGTTCACGTCGGCGGAGATGCCTTCTTGCACACGCATCAAGTAATCCAGTCGGTCTTGCTTCACCTCCTGCGGGATCTCGTCTTTATAATGCTGATAAGCATAGGTACCCTCCTCATGGCTATAGGCGAAAGCGCCCATACGCTCGAAACGGATATCTTTCACGAAGCGGATCAACTCCTCGAAATCATGCTCCGTCTCGCCGGGATGACCCACCATCAAGGTGGTGCGTAGATGGATGCCCGGCACTTCCCGGCGCATACGCTCCAGCAGCTCATACGTCTCGGCCTTCGTGATATTGCGGCGCATCATCCTCAACATCGGGTCGCTGATATGCTGGAGGGCGATGTCCATATACTTGCAAACGTTATCACGCTCACGCATCACCGGCAACAGGTCATAGGGGAAATGAGACGGATACCCGTAATGCAAACGAATCCACTCCACGCCCGGGATGTCGGATACCCGCTCCACCAGTTCCGGCAAGGCCATTCGCTTATAGCGATCGAGGCCATAAAACGTAAGATCTTGGGCGATCATCTGGAATTCTTTTACGCCTTGTGCGACCAAGCCACGAACCTCGTCTACGATCTCGTCCATCGGACGGGATTGATAAGCCCCGGTTATGATCGGGATCGAGCAGTAAGAACAAGTACGGTTGCATCCCTCCCCGATCTTCACGTAAGCGTAGTGCCTCGGGGTGGTGAGCACACGATCCGTAGCCAGCTCTTGATGGTACGACTTGCCCAGATCGGAGATCAACTCCTTCCAATTGAATTTCCCGTAGAAACGATCTACCTCGGGAAGTTCCTTCTCCAGATCTTTCAAGAAACGTTCCGACAAGCAGCCCATCACGAAGAGCTTCCCGATCCGTCCTTTTTGTTTTTGTTCGCCCAGTTCTAAGATCATATTGATAGATTCCTCTTGGGCGTCGCCGATGAAACCACAGGTATTCACTACCACGATCTCGCCATTGATCTTATGGGGATCATGCTCTACCGTATAGCCATTGGCAACGAATTGGCGCATAAGTTGCTCCGAGTCCACTAGGTTTTTCGAACACCCCAGCGTAATAATATCTACTTTGTTTTTTCTCATTCCCCAAATAACGAATTGACAAACTCACGTTTGCGGAATACTTGCAAATCCTCCATCCCCTCGCCGAGTCCGATATATTTCACGGGGATACGGAAATGGTCGGAGATACCGATCACGACACCCCCCTTGGCGGTACCGTCCAGCTTGGTCACGGCCAAGGCGTTCACCTCGGTGGCGGCGGTAAATTGTTTCGCTTGCTCGAAAGCGTTCTGCCCGGTAGAGCCGTCCAATACCAACAAGATCTCGTGGGGGGCGTCCGGGATTACCTTTTTCATCACGTTCTTGATCTTGGTAAGCTCGTTCATCAAGTTGATCTTGTTATGCAGACGTCCGGCGGTATCGATAATCACCACGTCGGCATCGTTCGCCTTGGCGGAGCTCAGCGTATCGAAAGCCACGGAAGCGGGATCCGAGCCCATGTTCTGCTTCACGATAGGTACGCCTACCCGCTCGCTCCAGATCACCAGTTGCTCCACGGCGGCGGCACGGAACGTATCGGCGGCGCCCAGATAGACCTTCTTGCCGGCTTTCTTGAACTGGTAAGCCAGTTTACCGATCGTGGTCGTCTTACCCACCCCGTTCACGCCTACAACCATGATCACGTAGGGTTTCTTGCCCTCCGGAAGCGCGAATCCCTCGGCATCCTCCGTATTGTTCTCTGTCAGCAAGCTAGCGATCTCGTCACGCAGCAGGGTGGTCAATTCTTGGGTGGTGACATACTTGTCACGGGCCACACGCTTCTCGATACGGTCGATGATTTTCAACGTGGTATCTACACCGACATCCGAGGTAATCAGTACTTCCTCCAAATTATCCAACACATCGTCGTCCACCTTACTCTTACCGGCGATCGCCTTGGTAATCTTGGAGAAAACACTTTCTTTTGTCTTCGATAGACCTTTATCCAAGGTTTCCTTCTTGTCTTTACTGAAAAAGCTAAAAATACCCATATTTATTTTGTTTCTGTTTTTATTTACTTCAAATCACACTTATCAAGTAGTTTCCGGATCTCCTTAACGGACATAGACTCAATCTCGCTCTTATCATACATCGTCACAAGATAAATTGTTCCTTCATCAACGCTGACAAGTACCGTAAAAGTTATCACCCGAGCTCCCCCTCTCTTGCCCTGTGATTTCGAACGGATGGACATCCGGACCTTACGGAGGGCGGTAATGCCTCAATCTTATAACTCATTCAATAGATCCTCCAATGGGCGAGAGGTTATTTTTCCCGCCTTCAAGTCTTTTACGCTCTGGAAAGCCTCTTCCAGCACCTCCCGCTCGCTTCGCTTGGCAGGCGAGAAGGTCTTCTCTTTTAAGTTCCGCAAGAGCGATAAAGCCTTACGCATAAGCTCCTCATTATCCAAGATACTCATGGCTTCCTCCATGTATGTATATTTCAACTCATTCGCTGTCATGGTCATATTCCTCCCTTTGCTTGTTTTTAATCCATCCTGTTCTTATAATCCTCATAGCCGAACGTACGGTACACCACCAGCTGGTCGTCCTTGTTCCAAAGGGCCAAGGAAGGGTGCGGTATGCCGTTGAACATATTCGTCTTCACGATCGTGTAGTGGATCATATCCTCGAAAATCAGCTTGTCGCCGATCGCCAAAGGCTTATCGAACGACCAATCTCCCATATAATCACCGCTCAAACAGCTATTTCCCCCGATCCGGTAGGTAGGTTTCCCCTCCACGGCATCCGTAGCGAAACGAATCGCCGGTTTGTAGGGCATCTCCAAGCAATCCGGCATATGGCAGGTGAACGAGGCATCGATAATCGCCGTCTTGATACCGTGGTTCTCCACGATATCCACCACGGTTGTCAGCAAGAACCCGGTCTGCCAAGCGAAGGCGCTACCCGGCTCCATGATCAACTCCAAGTTCGGATATCTCTCCTTAAAGCCTTTCAGTAAAGCGATTAAATGCTCCACGTCGTAATCCTTACGGGTCATCAAATGACCGCCTCCCATATTTAGCCACTTGACGTGAGGCAGGAAACGGCCAAAACGCCTCTCCACCTCGGCCAGCGTCCGCTCCAGATCATAGGAGGTAGACTCGCACAAGGTATGGAAATGCAGCCCCTCGATACCCTCCGGCAACGTGTCTCCCAGCAAGTCGCCGGTCACCCCCATCCGGGAACCCGGGGCACAAGGATTATACAAGTCCGTCTCCACGTCCGAGTATTCCGGATTGATCCGCAACCCACAAGACACCCGGTTACCATCCGCCCGCACCATCGGGTAAAAACGATGGAACTGAGAGAGCGAGTTGAACGTAACGTGACTACTGTATCTCAAGATCAACGGGAAATCAGCCTCCGTATAAGCCGGGGAATAGGTATGCGCCGGACTTCCCATTTCCTCGAAGGCCAACTGGGCCTCAAATTTAGAACTTGCTGTCGAAAAAGGAATGTACTCACGTACGATCGGGAACGCTTTCCATAAAGCGAAAGCCTTAAAAGCCAATATGATATTCACTCCCGCACGTTCTTTTACGCTCTTGATCAAGGACAGGTTGTTTCTTAGTAAATTCTCCTCCATCACATAGCAAGGCGAGGGTATCTTGTTGATGTCTATCATGCTGTATCTCAATATTTCATAATAAATATGCAAATATAGCGAAAACATTCGGAGAAAGCAAGGTTTCCGCTCCGAAAAAGCAATAAAAATACAACTATATTTTTCATTTAAAGACTATTGTGTTTAGCCACGAACACTATTGTGTTTGGCGGCGAACATTATTGTATTCAACCGTGAACACTATTGTGTGTTTTAAAGGAAAAAAACGGCGACGTGACGTCGCCTCTTCTTTTTTTCTTATCTTTCCTAATATACTTATATATAGTAGTGCGAAACGCAGTGCGAAAAAGCGATACCTTTTTCATTCAATCAACTAAAAACCAACACCTTGGTCATTCGAAACGTAGTGCGAAATGCGGTGCGAAATACGATACGGCTCGTAGCATGCCCAGACATGCCATAAGCTAACCGTCAATTATTCAACACAGTAAGTTTAGCGAACTTCAAAAGTAACTGCTTTTGCCCGAAATGATCGAAGGCCACCGTAGCCTTCGCATTACCACCCTCTCCTTCTATCGAGACAATCTCACCTTCCCCAAAACGATCATGGCGAACCTTGGAACCCACATGTAACCCTGATAGATCCGTGGCTGGAGCCGCCGAAAAGGACGATTCCATCGTGTTTTTTAGCTTCGTAAGATGCCCTTGACGCTGTGCCGCTTGCTTCACCGGCGACACGAAATCATCCTCAACCGCCCTTGGTTGCCGGAATGGAGAGGCAAAAGCCGGGTGCCCGTAACGTTCACGGGCCGAGGCGAATGCATCTGAAGCGCCGGCATCCGAAGGCATATCCAGATACTTAGCGTCTATATCCTTCAAGAAACGGCTGGGCGTACACATATCCGTCTTCCCGTTACGATAGCGGCTCTTCGCATAGCTCAATACGCAATTTTGCTCCGCACGGGTAATCGCCACGTAGAACAAACGACGCTCCTCCTCTACCGCTCTCGGGTTATCTTTCGATAGGGACGAGGGGAATAGGTCTTCCTCCAAGCCTACCACGAAAACATTCGTGAATTCCAATCCCTTGGCGGCATGTACGGTCATCATCGTGACCTTATCGGAGTTTTCCTCTTTATCGTTATCTTGATCGGTGAGCAAGGATACCTCCGCCAAGAAGTCGGACATAGCGACTTGCTCCATGCCCTCCTCACGCCGGATCTCGCAAAACTCAGCGATACCTTTCAGCAACTCCTGCAAGTTCTCTTGCTTGCTCACGCCCTCTACGGAACGGTCTTGAAACAGGTCGGAAACGATGCCGCTACGCTTCACCACCAAGGTAGCCAATTCCTCCGCGGAGAGTTTTTTATTCTCTTCAATGAAAACTTCAATCAAACTACGGAAATCGCTCAGTTTCTTAGCTGTACCATTATTTATCGGTAGCGAATATTCCAAGGGGGCTTGAAGTACGGTCCACAGGCTTACCCCGTATTCGGTAGCGGCGCCGACAAGCTTACCTACCGTCGTATCCCCGATTCCCCGGGTGGGATAATTGATGATTCGCTTCAAGGCCTCCTCGTCGTGCGGGTTCACGATCAGGCGGAAGTAAGAGATCACGTCCTTGATCTCTTTCCGCTGGTAAAAAGACAAACCGCCGTAAATCTTGTAAGGGATGCCCCGCTTTCGCAACGCCTCTTCCAAGATACGGGACTGGGCATTGGTACGATACAGGATAGCGAAATCGGCATACGAGAATTTCCCTAATATCCCGTGCATCTCGTTGATTCGGGCGGCTACGGTGTAGCCCTCCTCATAATCGGAGTACGAGGTGAAAACACTCACCTTGCTGCCCGCCTCCTTCTCGGAATAGACCGTTTTGGGTATCTGACGTGTATTCTTGTCGATCAAGCTATTGGCGGCGTTCACGATATTCTGGGTGGAACGGTAATTCCGTTCCAGCTTGAAGATACGGCAACCGGTATAAAGATTCTTGAATTGCAGGATATTATCTATATTAGCGCCTCGGAAGGAATAGATGCTCTGGGCGTCATCCCCTACCACGCAGATATGGCCGTGTCTCTCGCAAAGCCGTTGCACGATCAAGTGTTGGGCGAAGTTCGTATCTTGATACTCATCCACCAATACATACCGGAAGAAGTTCCGGTATTTCTCCAAGACGGCCGGATGATCCCGGAACAGGATATTGGTTTGCAGCAACAAGTCGTCGAAGTCCATCGCTCCCGCTTGGAGGCAACGGTTCTGGTAACGTTTATAGATTTCCCGGAGCAAGGGAACCTTGGCATTCATATCGCTTTCCACGAGCTCTTTATTTTGCTCGTAGGCCGTATAAGTTATCAAGGAGTTCTTCGCGTTGGAGATCCGGCTCTGCACCATTCCTAGGCGGTACACCTTATCGTCCAATTGCATTTCCTTGATGATGGATTTCAGTAAGCTCTTGGAATCAGTGGCGTCATAAATCGTGAAATTGGAAGGATAACCGATATGCTCCGCCTCGTTCCGTAAAATACGGGAGAAGATGGAATGGAACGTTCCCATCCATAACCGACGGGCCGTTTGCTCACCGGTGATGGCCGCTATACGCTCTTTCATCTCCCGGGCCGCCTTATTGGTAAAGGTCAGCGCCAAGATACTATAGGGAGGCAATCCCAATTGCAATAAATAAGCGATCTTGTAGGTCAGTACCCTAGTCTTACCGGAGCCAGCCCCGGCCACGACCAAGGATGGCCCCTCATTGTAAACCACCGCTTCCCGCTGGCTCTCATTCAGTTGATTCAAATACTCTTCCACATTCATCCGTTTTAGGGATACAAAATTAGGGAAAATAAGCGATTCCACATAAAAAAGTTGGGCAGGTCGCCGATAATATATACATTTGCCTACATATAATCAGTAGTATTAACCAAAACAAGGGACTATGGGAAATTGGGAGAGACAACAGACAATGAGGAAAGAACGGGACAAGGTCCGAAGGGAGACTTTAGGGAAGTTCTTTTTTGACTTGGCTAAATTAATGTTTACGACGATGGTATTAGGAGAAATGCTCCTATTAGCAAAAGACATCGGCGACATTAATAATTGGGGTATGTTAAATATAGGGATTTTAGGTACTTACCTATTAGCCCGAGTTGGAAATAGAATATTAAAATAATATGATCATGATAAAAGATTTAAATGGATTGACAGTGTTGATGCTCGTTGTTACCATTTTAGCCGCTATCTTCTTAGCTTGGCTTTACACAAAGCCCGGCAAGAAATGGTTGGATGAGTTATGATACCGTAGGTGGTGTGCCATATTGTGGATCATGGCACACCATCTTCTTTATTTAGCGTCCAACAGATCATCATTCCTTATGCTCCTCCCCGCCTTCTTCACGCTCGCTTTTAAATCACCGATCCGGTAGCTAATGGCGATGCCGAAACCACGGCTAAACATACGCTCGGTCTGCCGGATATGAAAGTCCGGATATCGCTCGTTAATCTGTATCGTCTTATGATCTCCCAGAAAATCTTGCGCCCGCAGCGTACAAGTCAATTTATCCTTCAAGAAGCTCTTTACCACACTCAAGCCGTAAAAATAAAAGCCGTACGAGTCCATCCCCACATTCGGCTCGGAACGCACGTACCCACCCGACAGGACAAAACGCCACCCGTACTTAAACTTCTGCGAGAAATCGACAAAAGCAGAGCCACAAAAGCCGGAATTACGCACATCCGTATCGTAAACCTCATTCCCCTCCTGCGCCCGTAAATCCAGATAATGCAACATGCTGTTCAGCGACACGCTTGTCCGGGGCGAAGGATTATAGCTTAGATAAAGGTTTCCTCCCGCTGCTTTCACGTCCACGAGATTATCATACGTACTATTCACCACATTCGCCGAATCAATGAACAGATACTCATCAATCACCCCTTTTCCCAAGGTGCAGAGCACGGAAGCCTGCACATTCAATTTCGTTCCGTAATAACTGTATGACGCCGAAAGACGATGATGTTTCTCCGATACCAATCCCGGATTTCCATACGAGATAGAGGTCCCAGACACGAACACCGTAGGATTCAAATAGCTGATATTCGGGCGACGTAAACGTAAGTTGTAAGCCAAGCGAAACAAATTCCGGTCGTCCAAGCGGAAAGCGGAGGTCCAAGAAGGAACCCAATCCGTTACACGATAATTAAAATCCTTGCCTTCGCCTTGTTTATAAGTCACGTCCTGCCAAGTATGTTCCATACGAATGCCCGGGTTCAAGCTCCATTTACCATACTTAAATCCATATCCCGCATAGGCGGAGCCTATATTCTGCACATGCCGATATTCCACCAAAGGTTGTAAATCAGCGGGTAACCAGACACCCTCACCCAACTCCTTTACCTCCGAAGTAGCGTGGCTCGTACTGTTACGCCGAATCAGCTTCAAACCGCCCTCGATGGAATGCGTACTTGTAAAAGGATTCACGTAATCAAGCTGGGCCGTATGCTCATGGGTGCGGGCATGACTGATTTGCCGGGTATAATCGGCCTCCAGTTGGGGTAACGAGACATTGCCCATCTTGTCCTTATCATGAAACACGCTATAAATATCGTTCGGGATATAATCGTACTGATAGGAAAGCGTTAGCATCTCTTCCTTATTTCGTTTGAATAAACGCTGATAATCCGCTTTTAAGGAGGCGCTACCCCATTCGTTCTTCTTACTCATATCCTCGTTATAAGCATAGATTTCTTCCCCCTCTTTATCAAACCTGCTATAATGGCTATTCCAAATAGAGTTGCTGTTTCCGATATTCAAGTTTCCGGACAAGGAGATCAAATTCAATGTATCGATCTCGAAACTGCCTTCCAGACTTCCATAATGGGCCGGATATTTCACGTCTACGTCCGAGAGCATCCGGAGCTTCGCACCGTCTCCCGACTGAGTACGGAGATAATCCGACTCGCTCTCGGACGATTGTTGGCTAAACGTATAATTTCCGGAAAGCGATAATCGGCCATATTTCAGCGTAGCGAAACCACCGACACTCTTAAATAAGTTCATCACCGTAGTGTTTATACTCGCGTTATATCCCTCGAACTCCGCTCCTTTCGTCACGATATTCAAGATTCCGCTGACACCCTCCGCATCGTAACGGGCACCGGGATCTGTTATCACCTCCACTTTCTTGATCATGCTGGCGGGGATACTACGCAAGACCTCCTTGGGATTATTAGAGAACATATTCGAGGGACGCCCGTTCATATAAATCTTAAAACTGGATTGTCCGTTTACCTTCACGTTATCCTCGCCATCCACGGTCACTAGAGGGACTTTTCGCAACATCTCCAGCAAAGTATAGGTTCGGGAATCCGGGTCCTCGGCGATACTGTAAGTAGTCTTATCCGCCTCCGCCTTTATCAAGGGTTTCACGGCGACAATGTTTATCTCGGGCAAGTCCTCGTTCAAATACAATGAATCGGGAGAGACGAGTTGGGCAGTCAACGTCGAGTTCCAGTTTCCCACAAGCCCTATCAAGGCCATCATCATCAGAAATCTTTTCATATCCGTATCTTATTTGATTTGTTTTCGGGCAAAAGTAGAGGCAACAGACAACAACAACGTAAATAATCGCCGGATAAGTAGCTGACATTTCCATGACATCCGGTCATTTAGCAGGATTTATGTCTATTTCATCCCGAATCCTATCGAAAAGGATACTTTCCTTCTATAATATTTAGTACCTTCGAGCGTTCTTTTTATGTTAATTCTAATCTAGCGAATAATGAATACACGACTATCGGCCAATCTATCCGTTTTGGGTACCTCCTTAATGCTGATCCTCTCGTTCAGCTTCGGTTTCCATAGTTATACGGAAGCCAAGAAAACGATCGTGACAGACTTGAATCAAGCGTTGCAACAAACGATCCTGCAAAACTCCCACCTATGGATGAGCCAAGATTCCATACGCACCTATGCCAATCTATCCAAGCTTTTCGGCAATCCGGTATCCATAGAAAGTTATAACAAGGACTTTTCCGACGCATTGAGTTATACGCCCGACAAGAAGAAAACGGGAATCGTGATCCACGTACTCAATAAAGATCCTCAAACCGAAAACGCTCCCGCTAATGCCAACAAGAAACTCAACGAATATTATATCGCCAGCGATACGATTATCTGGGCATCATCCATAGCGAACAGCCCCAATGCTACCACGGATCATATCGGGATCTCATTCCAAGGGTACGCCAATTGCTCCACCTTTGCGGTTATCGGGCTATCGGACAAATCTTTGCCCGGCCTATTCCTCGGGCTTGCCTTTTTATCCGCTACCCTGCCTCTATTGCTCAAACGCTATAGAAAGGAACTGATAACGCCTCAATCTATCCATCCGGAAAAGATCATCTCTTTCGGTAATTTGAACCTTTCTTGTGAAACCGCCTCCTTCTATAAGGAGAATGAGGAGAAACTAAAACTCACCCCTCAGCAATATGCCTTGATGGAGATGTTTTTCCTATCGCCTACGCATATCTTGAACCGCTCGGATATCTGCGAGAGCTTATGGCCGGGAAAGATCAACGCCGACGAGACCTTGAACACCTTGATCCGAAGGCTACGGCCTTTAGTGGAGGAAAACAGTAACCTAAAGATCACGACAGACAGAGGACGAGCTTATACGCTTGAAATAAAAAAGAGCGACCATCTCTGATCGCTCTTTCCTTTTTATCTAGATAGAATTAATATCTTCCACCATCCCGGTTAGAACCATAACCGCCACCTCTGTTAGAGCCATAGCCACCGCCTCTGTTGGAACCGTAACCGCCACCTCTGTTGTTATTGAAACGACCACCTCTGTCGCCTCTATCCTCTCTAGGTCTGGCTTCTGTTATATTGATGACTTTGCCGTCATAACTTGCTTGGTTTAACTCCTCGATAGCCTTTTTAGCTAGCTCATCATCGCTCAGCTCAACGAAACCGAAGCCTCTTGAACGGCCGGTTTCTCTATCCATAATAACTTTTGCTGAAGTAATCTCACCGTAATCAGCAAATAACTGTCTTAAGTCCTCATCAGAGATGTTGTAACTTAGATTTGAAATGTAAAGATTCATTTTGTAAACTTTAATTAAATGGTTAATTGAGCTGAGTATGTCGACTAAAAAAGTTTACCTAACAAATCAAGTTGTGAGCCAATACTTTCTAATACTAACTTAAATCAATCTCAAATATGCTGCGAATGTAATGGTTTTATTCGAGCATACAACTATAAATCCAATAAATTTCGAAAAAATATAAGGGCGGGGTCTGCCCGCCCCCCACGAAATTAGAATACGGTAACTTCTTGTCCCGCGGTATTCGCACGGATTAAATAATCGTACATCGCCTCGCAATACACCGGAGGCAGGTAGAAGCGGCCCGGGTAGACTGCGCAAAGATTGATCTTCACGGTCACTTGACTGCCTGCCGGCAGACGGTCTATATAACTATAAACACGGTCGTCACGAATATCCTGATAATTCACTCCGGCGCTCAAGCTGTCCGTAGCGGACTCATTCAAGAAACGGGTATTCAGTATTTCCCATCCGGCAGGGAAGATCTCCGATAATACCAAATTATTATATCCCCGGGCCGAAGGGTTCTTTACCGTAACCACGGCGGAGAAATTCGTACCTTGCTCCAATTGGGCGACATTGACCGGACGTCCGTTCAAGTCCACATAGCTAACCGCCAACGAGACACCGTTCGCATACGCTTTTTCCTCTCCCTGCTCCGGTATTCCCTCGGTTATGATACGGGCGAAGAGCGTAGATTTACCCGTGTTCTTCAACTCGACGCTCGCCGAGGTCCCCGCCTTATCCAATAAGGTCTCGGACCATATATTCTTATCCGTTTTCACCTGTCCATCCTTTCCGCCACAAGCGTACGTGAAATCCATGGCCCCGTCTACCCGATATTTAGCTAGGTAGTCCGACAAGGCAACTAAAGCGAATGCCGTAGATTGTGTGCTCAACCAATCATCCGAAGAAAGTTGTTTGGACAATTCTTCCACCAAAGTAGCGGCCTCCTTGCCTTTATCCAACAAGCAAAGCGTCATTAACTGAATGGATTGATCCCGGACATCACTGCCGAACGTCTCGTCATACTCGGAATAACCGGAAGGAAGAGCCGTCGTCTTGCTGATCAGGTCTTGAGCGACATCCTCACGGCCGACCAAGGCATAGGCGGAAGCTAGCGACCAGCGACTCATGGAGGCCAAGTCTTTCATCTCTTTCAAGCGGTTCATGGCACCCATCTCCGGCGACCCGGCCAAAGCCAATACATACAGGCGATAGGCTTGGGTAGTCTCTTCCGAATCCATATAATAAGAGGTAGCCGGCTTCCAATTACGGGCTACCCGGCGTAGATTATTCAATACGCTTTGTTTCATGGCCTCGGGAACCAAGTAGCCTTTCTTCGAGGCTTCCAGCAAGAAATGAGTAGCGTAAACCGTACCCCAGCCATTGCTGCTCGTTCCACCCGGCCAATAGGCGAAAGCCCCATCTACGGTCTGGTAAGAGCGCAGACGGCGGATCACCTCTTTCACGGCCTCCTCCGTGGATTTCGCCTGTTGCAGGGTCAAATCCGTAAACGAGGAGATATAAAGCTGTGGGAATCCTTTCGAGGTGATCTGTTCCAGACATCCGTGCGGATAACCCAACAAATAAGATAGACGTGAGGATACGTTCACGGGGGCGATATCCGACACTTCTAAGGTCAACTGGTTCGTACCCGTGGCACCCGGCATCGCAACCGTCTCTTTCCAAGACTTGCCGGCCTCCAAGGTAGCGGCGGTAACTTTCACTTGCGGGCGGCGTACCGTACGGATCTCCAGCTCCGTCTCATAAACGGATTTATCCCCTTTACCCGTAGCGGTTATCGTTACCTTCCCGATACCCGGGTTCTTCTTCACCCGGATACGGAACGAGGCTTGCTGATCCCCTTTCCGCTCGAAGCTCAAGCTCCTCGTCGCCTCGCCGACCACTTCCATATTCGAGCTGCAAGCAATAGATACATTCACGGCCCCTACGCCATCCTCGGTAGCGAATACCGTAGCGGGTACTACCATCTCCTCGCCCACGCCGATCACCCGGGGCAAGGTTCCTAGCAGCATTACGGGCTTACGTACCATCACGCTCTTATCGGCATGTCCATAAGCCTCCCCGTTTCCGGCTACCACCATGATCTTGACACGCCCGTTGTAATTCGGCATCTGATAGGTATGCCGGGCGGTCTTCCCCTTCTTCAGCAAGAACGGGCCGTCAAATCGCACCACGGGCTTGAAGCGGTTCACGATCGCTTTCGGGCCTTTGTTCAGCGCATCGTCGCCGCCGATACTGAACAACTGCTCGATACGGCCGCCGTAAGCGCCAACCACGTAGTTATATAAATCCCATGTATTCACGCCCAACGCTTCCCGGGCGTTAAACGCCTTCCAAGGCTCCGGCGTACGGAAACGGGTCAGGTCCAGCAAGCCCTCATCCACGATCGCCAGCGTGTAAGCCATCTCCTTTCCATTCTTCTCGGAGACGGAGACGGTATAAGAGGCATCCGGTTTCAGCTCGGCGGGAGATTGGATGACCGGGGTCAGATGGCTCTCCGGAGAAGTTACCGTGAACGGGACCACGCCGTACAAGCGGATCGGCAAATCGTTCTTCGTGATGCCATGAGGCTGCAAAAGGGTGATATAGACGTAAGCGTTCGGCTGCATATCTTTCGTCACATCCAGTCTCACGGTCGTTTGTTTATCCTCGCACGTATGTTCCGTCAAGGAAAGGACACGCACGCCGTTCTCTATACTGATAATCGCACGGCTTCCTTTCGTAGAGGGGAAGGTGACTACCATCTTCTCGCCGGGCGTATAACTATCCTTATCGGTCTTGAAACTAAGCATCGTGGCGGACTCGCTGCCATCGGTGTTACGTCGGCCCTCGTTATAAGGCCAGTCGAAATAACTCATCACTCCCGTAGAGTGCTTGCTCTCCTTATCTTTCACGGAAATGAAATACGTTCCCCACTCCTTATCCGGGAAAGAGAGCTGGAACGTACCCCGGCCGTCCCCATCCGTACGGACGGTAAATGTCTTTACCGGCTTATTGTAGGAATCCGATACGTAATTGGCCAGACCGCTACTGTTGGAGTCCCACCACCAATACCAATAGACTTTATATACTTTCACGTCTAATTCCGTATTCGCTTGCGGTTTCCCTAAATAATCAACAGAAGCGACCTCGTAGGTATAATTGGCTCCGGTATTTAGTTGTTCCTTATCTTTCTGCGGAGATTTGATACCGGCATACCGGCGATAAGGCGAGTAAAGCATCCGGTCCGCGTCGATACTGAAATCACCGGATTCCTCATAGACCCGGGTCACTAGGTTTGCCAGCAACATTCCGGGAGCGGTAGAACCTAGCTCGAAGCGGGCTTGTACCGTGGCATCGCCCCGCTCATTGGTAACGCCGGAGATCAACTTGCTCTCTTCCGTATTAAATACACGGGAAGGATCGTCGAAATAGAAACCCTTATAGCCCTCGAAGGTAGTCGGGGTGGCGATAAAGGTACCTTGTATATCGTATTTCAAGTTACGGGCGATAGCTCCTTGCAGCCATTCCACATGCAGGCGGGCATCCATAGACTCACCACGCAACAAGGTCTTCTCCGGCATGGATAAGGCGATCTTCAGGCGGTTCGGCTTGATGGACTCGATGCGTAAGCGCTTCGAGAAAGAGACCCCACCCACTTGTGCCTTCACATTCCACGCACCCGTGGGGGCATCCGCCTC
>OJNQ01001387.1_pt1 | contig 17452 bp, 12 predicted proteins | sample 1597621 | NCBI WGS metagenome assembly OJNQ01 (sample SAMEA2452137, study PRJEB22498) | human gut metagenome | reverse complement strand
GTGCACTCGAACCTCCTACCACGACTACCGCCACATCAGCATCACGGGCGATCTTCACCGCCTCCTCAATATGAGCATCGGCAGTATCGCGAATGGCGCATCCCTTAACGTAACTCACCTGCGAAGACTTACCCACTTGCGCCCGAATACCTTCCAATACTGTTGTAATATATGCATCTTCCTGAGGTGCCGTATAATCACCAAGCATATTATACTGATTGTCCGCATTAGGACCTATTACCGCAATTTTACAGTTTTTACGCAAAGGAAGCAAGTTGTCTTTGTTTTCCAACAACACTATTGACTGCTGTGCCACTTGACGTGCCACGTCGATATGTGCCGCGCTCCGCACCTCCTTCTCGGCATTCTTCGGATCTACATAAGGGTCATCAAACAATCCCATATTGAATTTCAGGCGCAGCACATTGGCCACTGCCTCATCCAAAGTCTTCATGGGGATATTTCCCTCTTTCAGCGCAGATACAAGTGTGGCAAACGCATCGCCACCTAAATCGACATTCAACCCCGCAGTCAATGCACATTGTGCAGCTTCAGCCACAGTTTCCACAATACGGTGACTACTTTGAATACCTTCGATACTATAAAGATCAGATACAGTAAACCCTCTGAATCCCCACTGCCTGCGCAATACATCCGTCAGCATCTCACGATTCATAGTGCAGGGCACGCCATCCATCGAATTATAAGCTGTCATTACAGAGAGGGCACCTGCCTCTATTGCATCCCGGAAAGGAGGCAAAAAGTTTTCGTGCAAATCACGCACGCCCACCACAGAAGGGTTACCGTTCTGTCCTCCTTCAGTACTTCCGTATGCCACAAAATGTTTCAGTGTAGAGATGACGTGGTGAGGATGAGACAAATCACCGCCCCCCATACCTTTCACCATGGCCGCCCCGATAGTACCGCTCAACACCGGGTCTTCACCATAGGTTTCTTCCACTCTCGACCAACGAGGGTCGCGTGCCAGATCGAGCACCGGACCATAACCGATGTGCGCCCCTTGCAAGCGGATTTCTTTAGCAATAACACGTCCCATCTCTTCTATCAACTCGGGATTGAAAGTGGCCGCTTGGCCTATGCTGGTAGGAAACACAGTAGTCCCGATAGCCATGTGTCCATGTGGAGCTTCTTCTGCCAAAAGTACCGGAATCCCCCAACGGGAATGTTCCTTGGCATATTTTTGCAAAGCGTTGGCCGCCTCGGCTGCCTGCCGCGGAGTTAGTCCGGTTTTCAATGTTTTCTTTGTCCATGGGTCTGCTCTGAAAGTAGCCCAGAACATTCCGGTATACCGAGAATTGATTTGTTCTTTATAATCGTCCGAACAGTTAACCTTTTTGTCGTCTTTGGTATACATTCCCCAACCCAACGGACACAGTAACTGCCCGACTTTTTCTTCCACAGACATGCGTGAAAGAAGGTCTTTCGTTCGTTCCTCTGGAGAACGGGTAGCATCCTGATACAAGAATCGCTCCTGCGCTGCCGTCGAAAGTGATATGCACAAAACAAATAGAATGAAATTAAAAACGGAGTGATACTTTATCATACAATCTATTTTTACTGATTTTCAGATAGAAGAATCATGTGGTTGTCTAAATGTATCTTATAGAACAACCACTATGATTCTTAATAACAACCTCTTTCCCCTTATAACTAACCTAACGCATATTGACTAAAACGGACATTTTACGTTTTCAATCCAAGTAAACGCCTTATTTTCCGCAATAGCATCAAAACCATTTCCTGTTTCATCGCGTACCGTTACTCCATCCTCTTGCACTGCATTAAAACGCCAATAAGCCAACAAGCCCTCAGTTTTCGGATCTACATAACAGGCGTTGTCTTGAATTTCGTTCATAGTCAATGCTTTCGTCCAAAAACGTGCTTCGCTGATTGCGCCATTCAAATAACGTCCACCACACGACTTGCCAAACCAAAATCCTCCAAATCCCATTGGATCATCATTCAAATTGATAGTTCCAGGACCTGCGCTAAATCGCACGTCTAACTTACCATCTACATAAATAGCTGTAGATGAACCGTCATATACACATACCACCTGATGCCATTGTCCAGTTGTATACCGTGTTTCACCTGTCGTAAAATATTTCTTACCGCCAATTATAGCAGGAGCTAACTGTAACTGGTTTTTCTCAATACTGATATCACCAAAACGGAACAAGAAATTTTCTTCAATACCCATTAAGGAAGATATACCCGGATTTGCCCATGCAGACGGGAAGCTGTTCACACGTACTCTAATTTCCATCGTTACTTGATCCAATGCAGCTAAACGGGGATCAGTCATAAACTTCGGCACATTAAATCCACAACGTCCATGCAAATCTACAGCCCTTGAAATGATTGTACGATTTATCACCACATACATAACCCGTGATGCTTCCAAAACAGCCATATCACCATCCGTACCGGTTATGACCACCGGAACACAATAATTCACTCCCTCCACAAACTTATCCAACGATAATATTGACATTTTTATGCTTTCAGAAACATAATTTCCTGCTTTGATTACCGTTTCCTTAGCAGAAAGTTTGTAACTCCCAGCAGGGGGAAGCTCATACTTTTTACCAGTTTGTTCATTATAACTTTCCAGTAAGGATTTGTCTCCCAAATCCAAAAAGACTTTCGTGTCTTTTTCAACTTTATTAGTCGCAGTAATCGTTACCCCCATATCACGAGGTTCCTCTATCGTAAAGGTAACTTTGGGAGAACTTTCTGTTCCTGTAAATAAGATTACATCTTTCGAATCTGCAGCTTCTTGACAACTTGTCAATAAAGCCAGACCAAAACATAATACTGTATATAATACATTTTTTCTCATAACTCACAAATAGATTAGTTTTTTGTATATATATTAAGTTCACGTATATAGACATATCTACTATGCGCACGTACAATTGTTTTTATATAGCGAGCTTTAACCGGTGCATAAAAACAAATATTGGCAACTTCCACTCTATTATTGAAATGTCCTTGATAAGTCCAATTTTCATTGTCCGAACTCGTGTAAATATCAGAACTGGTTATAGAATATCCTCCACTATAAAAATGTTGTCGGATACCTGTTATATTTGAATATTCCTGTAACATATCTATAGTAAATCCCGTATTATCATCTAACAAATGTACATCGTACTGTTCATTCGTATATGCATTACCATCAAGCATATTAGCAATATTGGAAAAACCGGAGTTTGTTGCTGTAACTTGCCAACCAGCCCTATCGACTGTCAGCAAATCACCAATAGCACTTTCACTTAAAGGAGTATCCCAAATATTATCTAAATCCGCATATACATTAACAAGTACATATGAAACATTTCTATTTGTACTAACAACAGCATTGCCTACTACTTCTTCTATTCTGATAGGCAGTAAATATTCACCTGACAAATTAGCAACCTCATCGTCATGCACACTGATTTCTAAAATATTATCAGATACCATTTTACCAGAAGGAATCGTCAATTCTGAATTCTTCAATTCGACCGTTTTCACAGGAATTGCCTGATAACTCGTACCATGTTGCAAATTATAACCTGCAACCAAAGATTCATCTACTGTAAACGAAACACTTACATCTCCTTTTACAGGAACTGTAGAAGATACAGGCAACCTTAAAGTCTCTTTTTGAACAGACAAAGGAGTTACAATAACTGAGAGTTTACTTCTATTAAAACCATTGACCGTATTATCTAATGGCTTTATATACACCCTATTTTCTGAATCACCTTGGAAGTCATAAACATCATCATCGCAAGATGTAAATATCAAACAAGGTAAAAACAACAAAGCAATAATTGTTCTTATATTCTTCATAACTATTCTATAAATCATTATTTAACAGCAGGATTCTGTGCTTGAATACCTCTTCTAAAATATTTATATGGTGGATTACTATTATAATCCCTATGAGCATAGAAAGCGCCAAATCCACCTTTCTTTCCTTGAGTAGGATTCCAACGAGCCATGCCTTCCAAAGAATACATGCGTTCTCCGGTCTCCGTATATTGATTTCCATCCGCTTCCGTGAAAGCAACTCCACCATTTGCAAAATTATCACCAATATTCTCTGTCACAATGTATTTTTCCGGTAGTAATCCAATTCCATCATGCCAAACCTCAGTAAACCTGTCTTGCAAATCAATACTTCCAGAACAATTATATGCTTGTGATATAAAATAAGTCAAATATTCATATCCTGAAGCATCATCAATAGGCCATCCATCCACAATCAACATTTTCGAGGGGTCTTTGCCTTTAGGACCAATACGTTCTCCCAAATATTTAATCAAATTTACAAAGTTCGTACCATGCATCCAGTCACCATGAATCTCATTATCCAAATCCATTCCATCCAAATCATTATTATAAACAATTCGTAACAGAGAATCACCGAAAGCCTGTATTCGATCTTCTTCTGGTACCTCTTTCAGCCATGAATGAACGCCCACACTTGGAAAAGTCACATACGTAAGTTTCACACCTTTCACCTTTTGGATGAACCGCATTTCCTCGTACACCTGAGGATTATAGAACGTATTCGGCTTACCCTCTATATCTGAGGGAATACCTCCCCACAAACTACAAATATCCAAACTGTCCGGCAATCCCAAGAAACGGATTCCCATACTATGGCTCGATGAATAATCTGCAAACCACATAAAGGATACCTGATGATCAGATGCCTTGTAAGCCCTCAGATTCTCGTAATATTGTTCGCTATAAGTATAAGGTTTCTGTATTTCTTCATTTTCAATATCTGTGCACGAAGCTACCGCTCCTGCCAACAGTGCAACGGAAAATAAACCTGCTATTTTCAATTTTAACTTCATCATAAGATTCTTATATTTCATTCTGACTTAAATGATTATTTCTTATCCCACCATAACTGTGTTCCACCATTGTCCGCACCGCCTAACAATGTACTGACAGCATTATTTACATTATCCGCATTGTTACGATATTCTGAAGCTGGATACGGGATGCGACGAACCTGTTTATCCGTACTGATAGTACCACCACTATTATTTATTGCAACCGGAAAGACCTTTGGGTAAGCCGTTCTACGGAATTCCGACCATGCCTCTTGTCCATCGGGATAAATAGCGATCCATTTTTGAGTTATAATACGTTCCAATTTTTCTTCCAATCCTCCCTCTGCATTCCATTTTATAGTGATCGTGCCCAACAAGGGAGAGCCTTCACCAACACTATTTCCGTTATTAGCCGGATCTGTATAAGGCGCAGGCTTACTGATACTGTTCGCCAAATAAGTATCTGCACCGGAAACCCCTAAGAAATCAAAAGACGTACGTACACCGGATTCATATAATTCTTGATCGGTTCCGTTCATATTCCATCTACGGGCAGCACCTTCGGCACGCAAGAAATAAGCTTCAGCAGGATTCATCCAAACAATATCATCGCCACTAGCAGCAGCCAATTGGGAGAACTTGCCACTGGTATAGTTATCACGATTTATATTGATACCGGAACGAATACCTGTATACTTACCGGTTTCGGCTATACGGAAATAAGAACTGATACGGGGATCACCGTAACCGTTTAGATAAGAATCCATCGTGGCACCCATACGCGCATCGTCAAACTCACCGGCACCAATCACGAACAAGGGATGACGGTAACTGAAGTCATCCGTACGCTGTAAACGTGCTGCATCCGTCACCTTGGCCATCACACCCACCGGATGGTTCACTGCCGCTTCTGCCATCTGTTGCGCTTTGCCTGGATTTGCATAAACTATGCGCATAGCCAAACGCAGTTTCAATGTATTGGCAAAGCGAATCCAACTTTCCGTATTACCCCTATATATGTAGTCATATTTCTCCAACACTTTGGCCGAAGCATCTTTTTGATACATGTCATATAGAACAGATATAGCATTATCTAATTCTTTAAAAAAAACATCGTATACTGCTTCCTGGCTGTCATAAGGAATAGCAAAATCACCACTGCCAAATTTGGTGTAGGGGATGGGACCATACATATCTGTGACTCTGGACATAGCAAGCACCTTCACAATGTCAGCCAATGCAGCCACTTGCGGACGTCCTTGCTCGGCGGTCTTCTTGACGATTTCATTCCACGGTGACATCACGTAAAGAAACATGTGATTAAACGCCCGGTCTCTCCAGTCCACGGTCATGTTGTAGGTCAAAAAATTTGAGTTGGAAAACCAAATATTAGTGGCACCCGTGTAGCCGGCAAAAGAAGCACCTGCCAAGTTTTCTATCACCTGATATGTATCTGCACCGATACCAGTACCATCCGAAGCTAAGTTTTCGAGTACAAACACGTTACGTTGCATCTGCACAAAAAAGGCTCCCACTGCCAGATCGTCGCGGTTCATCATCTCCTCAGTAGCTTGATGAGGATTGGTGTTCCATTCATCAAACTTATCCGTACATCCTATAGTGGCAAGCAACGAAGCACCGGCACACAACAAGAGCAGTTTTTTATATGAATATTTTTTGTTGTTCATTATCATAGCGTTTTATAATTACATATTTAGAATTTCAGATTGACAGAGAAACCTACGTTACGAAGGCTGGGCTGCATAAAGTAGTCAATGCCTTGGAAATAAGTACCCGTACTAGCTGTGGATTCAGGATCAAACGGAGCTTTGTTGTAGAACATAATCAAATTGCGCCCTACCACAGATACGTGCGCACCCTTAATCCAACTCACCCACTTGTTGACAGGAATATTGTAACCAATAGAGAGTTCGGACAGACGAATGTTGGTAGCATCATACACGTACATGGAACCGATACCTGAGTTACCTCCACCTATAGTCTGATAATAGTCTTTAGCCGGAATCCGTTGTCCGTTTACCAAAGCACCACCATTATCACGTGCTTCGGCAGAGGCTTTAGACACACCGTAGGCATCCAGTTTGGCTTGTGTAGAAGATACACCCACACCACCGAAACGTCCGTTCACTACCACTCCAAGAGTCAAGCCTTTCCACTCGAAGTTATTTCTCCAACCGATCGTATAGTCAGGGTTAGCATTGCCGGCATAGACAAAATTATCCGGATCTGCTGTTACTTTCTGCGAAATCAAGTCTACGATAATATGTCCGTGCTCATCTGTCTTCAAAGTATTCACATAAATATCACCCATAGAACCACCTTCTTTCAATACCATACGATAGCCGTCTGTTCCACCCATGTTCATTTCAGTCATAGCCTCAACAGGAGTACCGGAAGGAGTGGTCGTTGCAGGCATCAGTTTCTTAATCTTATTCCGGTTGATGGAGTAAGTAAAGTTGCTTGTCCAGTTTACTTGTCCCAAGTTCTGGTCTAAACCTACAGTCAACTCAATACCCTTATTGTCAATACGTCCACCATTCACATAGTAAGAGCTGTGGCCGCTACCGGCAGAGATTTCAGGATTGAAAAGCTGGTTATAAGTAGAAGACTTATACAGAGTCAGGTCAATGCTAAGTTTGTTTCCGAACAATTTAGTGTTCAAACCGAGTTCATAAGAACGAGTCTTTTCGGGTTTCAGATTGGGATTCACTTCATAGGTCTGTGTTTCGGGGAAGCCACTACCCTGCAAGCGATAAGTGCTGATAGGAATGAAACGCTGCGGAGCATTACCTACCTCACTGTAAGAGAAGCGAGCCTTCATAAAAGAAAGCACATTCGACTTGATAGGAAGCAATTCGGTCAGAATGCCCGAAATACCCACAGAAGGATAGAAGAAACCTTTATTTTTGTATTTCGTTCCAGCCAAGGCACTCGACCAGTCGTTACGTCCTGTCACATCTACATAGACCATACTCTTGTAACCTACCTGCACAGTGGCAAAGATGGCTTGGTTTTGGTCATGGTAACCGTTTTGCGCCAAACGGATGCTGTTCTTATTCAAATTGCCGTAAGTAAACAAGTTGGCGGTACTTTGCAACGGACCTCCCAGACTGGAGTAGTCGTACTGCAAGTCGCGGATACTTGTACCCAGCGTGGCTTTCAGTAAGAAGTCACCGATGTATTTGTCAACATTCAACATAGCGTCGGCATAAATCTGAGTAGTGCTTACCTCATCTTTATAATAAGCACCCATGTCCGAACCGGCAAAGAGAGCGGCTGTGGAAGCATAGTATTTCTTGGTTCTTGTCTCTTTGGTACCGTCGTATTTGAGGCGGGCAGAGATATTCATCCAGTCGGTGATATCAAATTTCAATCCCAATCCGGTCAAAAAACGGTCTTTGTTATTGTTGAACATATCACGTTCCGTAATCCAATACGGGTTCTGCATCATCATACCCTGGTCGTCATAAGGCCAATACTGAGTCTTAAAATTACGAGAAGCATTGTAACGTTCAAAAGTCTGGTATTTGGTTATATCGTCACCGCGCGGAAAGAGGTAAATGGGAACCAACGGATTGAAATACTGTCCTTGCGACAACATATTCTGCTCGTTGACACGCATATACATGAAGCTCAAGTCCATGTGCAAACGATTGTTCAACATATCACTCGAGTTTCGTACGGAGAAGTTATAACGTTCGAAATCATTGTTATGTACAATACCTCTGGCATTCACTGTTGAGGCCGAGAAATAAGTCTGGTTGGTTTCCGTTCCGGTGGAGAGACTGACAGAGTTGTTCACATTGAAACCTGTCTGAAAGAAATCGGCAGGGTCATAGCTAGTAGGAGTAACCAATTTCTCTCCCCAGCTTGCATACTCCCCTATTTCAGAGCCGTAAGTATTCTGGAATTCGGGCAATACGAAAGGAGAACTGAAAGTCGTGCTATTAGATACGCTTACCGAAAGTTTTCCAGCTTCTCCCTTTTTGGTGGTAATCATTACCACGCCATTGGCGGCATCGCTACCATACAACGCAGCGGCAGCGGCACCAGTCAGCACCGAAATGCTTTCAATATCATCCGGATTTAAAGTAGCAATACCGTCACCAGACTGTCCCATCCCTGTGTACAAATCGCTCGGCTGTGTAGAAGAAAGGTTTGGCAAGGGAATACCGTCTACTACATACAGCGCATTGTTGTTTCCGGAAATGGATTTTGTACCACGCATCACGACTCTGGCACCACCACCTACACCTGAAGAAGTAGCATTGATGGTCACACCTGCAATCTTTCCGGATAGCGCATTCATAAAGTTGGCATCCTTCACTGTCACTAATTCCGCAGCCTTTACCTCCTGCACATTATAGGTCAAGGCCTTTGTCTCTTTTTTGATACCCAAAGCCGTCACAACCACCTCGTTCAATTCCGTCAAGTTCTCTTTCAGCACGATATTCAACGGGGAGTTGTCTTTCACCACTACTTCTTGAGTTTCGTATCCGGTATACGAAATAGCCAAAACGTCCCCCTTTTTCACATTCAACGTAAAAGCACCATCCAAATCTGTGATAGCGCCGGTCGTTGTCCCCTTTATAAGAACGTTCACACCAATCAGTGGTTCGTTCTTCACGTCTTTTACCACTCCTTTCAACGTCAGCCCTATTTGTTGATTTACCTCATAAACTGAGTCGGAGTTACTTTTGTCCGCATGCGCCATCACCACAGGCGAAGCGCCAAGCAGCATGAATGCCACCCCCACCTTCATCTTTGAAAGTAGGCCCCAATTTGAATAATACTTGTTTTTCAATGCTGTTAACTGATTTTTTTTCATAACTTTGCAGTTAATCTAATGATTTTAATTTTAAACGTTAAACTGATTTCTGTCATCGTAGAAGTTTTGAAGAAATCATTTTTTAGATTCGTAAAGAGAGAGAACTTCTTGTTTTCTCTCTTTTGTTTTTCATTATAGTTTCATTCCATAAGCAGTATGTGTTTTTATAGTTAATACCATGTGCGAACATTTAAAGGTTTGTGCAAAAATAAAGATATTATTTTTTATACCAATAAATTCTTGGATATTTTTTCAAAAAAAACTATTTTTGCCTCATAATAATTAATAAAGCGAGTATGAAAATCGATCCAAACAGCAGCAAACCGCTTCATCTTCAAGCAGAAGAGATTCTTAGAAGACTCATAGAAGAGAATGATTATAAGAATGGAAAGCTACTTCCCAGCGAAACATATATGTCTGAACAATTAAATATATCAAGAAATACATTGCGTCAGGCCATTAATAAATTAGTTATAGAAGGGCTGCTCATTAGAAAAAAGGGTGTAGGCACAAAGGTTGCCAAAAAAGGCATAATAGGCGGTATCAAAAACTGGCTCAGCTTCTCACAAGAAATGAAAATGCTGGGAATTGAGATTCGCAATTTCGAACTACATATCAGCCGCAAAAAATTAACAGAAGAAATTGCCAATTTCTTTAATACAACCCCTTATTCCGATACAGAGCGATGCATTGTTCTGGAAAGGGTAAGAGGAAACAAAGAATATCCTTTTGTTTACTTCATCTCATATTTCAATCCGGTTATCCCACTGACAGGAGACGAAGATTTCACCCGTCCGCTTTATGAATTATTAGAAACACAATATAATATTATTGCCAAAACCAGCAAAGAGGAGATATCAGCCAGACTTGCAGGAGAATTTATCGCAGAAAAACTGGAAATCAAATCCAGTGATCCTATATTAATAAGGAAGAGATTCGTTTATGATATTAATAATATTCCCATTGAGTATAACGTCGGATATTATAGAGCAGACAGCTTCACATATACAATAGAAGCTGAAAGATAAAATATATTCAGATAGGTAAGTGTAGATAAAGGAAATCATATATAGCTTGTACCATCCAAACCTCCTTAGATAGAGGCCTTATACTATGATATAAATTGCCCTATTGAGAAGATTATAATATGTAAATTAATGTAATTTTAACACAAAGTAGTAAATATATTATTGACAATTAAGAGCATAGTAATAGAAGCATTAAATTTATAGTGTTCAATTATAACCTCCAACAATTATTGCTATGTTCTCAGAGGTTAAAATTACGGAGATTTATTGTATGGCAGATGATTTTTACAAGAAATTTGCATTGCAATAGAAAAATATATGATTAAAAGCAAGAACCGCAAGCATCGGAATAAGTCGAATCGTATAAACGATGCGAAAATCATGATCATCTTACTTCTATTCCATTTAGGAGGTTTCAGCTTCAAGCATTATTACAAGGAATATGTCTGCAAGCATTTGAATGGCATGTTTCCCCAATGTGTGTCTTATAACCGTTTTGTGGAATTGGAAAAAGAGGTGCTGCTTCCACTGACTATTTTTATAAAGAAGGTTTTGTTGGGCAACTGTACGGGGAAATGATCTATGGCCTGGTGCTTCGGGTTCAAGCTGCATCTGATTATCAATGATAAGGGTGAAATCCTTAATCTCATGTTCACTCCCGGGAATGTAGACGACCGGAGACAGAAAGTATACGATAATAAGGAGTACTACATAACTGAAGGATAGATGTTATAAAAAGACACCCCTAAAAAAGGAGAACACTGGTGTGTAACATCCACCTATCTGTATTATCTCAATCCGATTTCTTTCTCATACTTTCTAAAAGCATTTCTCACATCATTCTTACATTCGTTGAGATGCGAAATGTGGACAAAGAGAATATTACTATGTACTAAGCCAAACTCTGAGTTATCTTTTCTATTGTCAGATAAAATATAGTTTAGGTGGTGCTAAAGTTTCTCCAAGGAGATAAAAAATAGAATAAGTATCTAAACTTTTACTCTTTATTAACATTTGCGATGTCATAAAACCGCCACACCCCATAATAACATCAGCTATAGCGAAGAATGATATTGAATGAACAGGTATTAATGACCACAACCAGAGCTATAAAAAGCCTACAATTATAAAAAAACATTAAAATATAGTTCATTGCTGAGAAAGATTTTATCCGTACAATAATATTTGCAGGAAAATTTCTTTTCTACATGTCGATTTCTTATGCTTACTACAAGAATTGAGCCCCTCTTTATTTTAACTTAGAGTATTTATATTCAACAGGAACAAACTCTTCCCTGATAACATAAAAATGCCGAAGTAGAACCTATTAAGAAATAAAGCTGAGTACTTATCTTTTATATAGTGACTTTAGCTGTAACATAAACCATAAGCTAATCTGTAACATAGACTGTAACCCAAGCTGTAATTTACAAAATATTTTCCTTTGATTATTAAAGTATTACATGCAACTATAACCTATTATTTATAGATTTAGTCTATTAGAGTATGCCTTCCAAATGCTTCACATAATAGGTTACACGACAATAATCCCAAAGAATATAAAGAGAAGCAAACTTTGATATCTTGCCTAATATAGTATTTGCCTTTAGCCATTTCAAAAACGGAATCTGCACAGATCAGCTTCATCACATGATACAATAACAACATACATCCCGGAAATTCTGTGAAAATTCAGCATAGTCGATCCGGGATGAACATTGAAGAAAAGATGATACTGGGACCTTACCCTTGTCAATATTGTAACCCATTTACAAAAACATAAATAAGTTACAAGAGAGGAAAGGACGCTTCTTGTAGGAATAGGTATCAGCAGGATAATGGTGACAGGTTACACTGAGGCTCTTCCTGGTTGATACATTGCAGGTACTTATTGACAGTTTTTCTGCACAAACCCAAGGCTTTGGCTATATCCTCCTGTTTCAGCCCTTCTTCGTACATTTGCTTCATACGCTGTAATATCCCAGATGTTACCTTTCTGCGTTTGTCCGGTTTCACAACAGAACCGGTTACCTCTTCCACCGTTTCAGGCTTCTCACACGAGAGAACCGACTCTAATAGGGCAACAGAGGTTCCGGTGACTTCAGACATATCTTTCTTGAGATCAGGAGAAGTGACGGGAGTTCTCCGGGATTTCACAGGTAAGGGTAACGCATCCTTTTCGTTCATCCTGCCGACAAAGTGAAGAAACAGCCCACCCTCTTTGCTGATCTTAAGAACAGGCACCTCTTCATTTTTCTCCCCGCTCCTCGATTTGACAACCTTAAGGAAACGGTATTCTCCTCCCTTCCGACACGGGCACAAGGCTACGATCGTATGGGCTATATTCTTGAGTTCCTTCGTACCTATAATATCCTCCGAGTATACAGGTTTCCATGGTTTGTCTGTCTTAACAAAGCTCAGAACAAAGACAGTCAGGCAATGACCTCCCTGCCGATAGTTTACTATAATACTTTTCAGGGATTTATAAAACTTCTGCATACGATGGGGATTGTCGCTTCCATCATAACATCCGGGATGGTCAATGATGATCGTGCGGTCTTCCCTGTATTTCATTTCTTCCGCACGCTGACGGATGTACTTTTCCAAGTCATCAATGGATGATATCTCTCCCGAAGGAACCACGGTAAAAGTGTCGGGATAATTGACGTCTCCTCTCCCATAACGTTCATACAGTTCGTCCTCACCGTTTTCTCCGTCAAGGTACTCCACCCTCTGCTTCGTGGCGTCCCACTTATCACCCAATATGCTCTTAACTATCGCATAGGGCTCGGATTCTTTACCCCCGGCCATCGCCAGACCCATTTCTACTGCAAAAATGGATTTTCCCATACCTGTCTGCGCACAGATTACATGAAGTTCTCCTGGGGCGAAAAGGCCTCGTTGATGGGACACTGCGCTTTGTCCCTTGTTCCATCTGAAAATATCATTCAGTGTTATGGATTTGACGTTTCTAGAGGGCTGCTGGGAAGGTTGAACCTCCTTTTCTTTCTTTGGAAAACGGGGCTTGATAGTATTAAAGAATTTTATACCCTCCCTGATTAATTTTAGACATGCAGTACATAAACCAACAACAGCTGTCATTTCTTTTATAGTCTTTAATTTCATAGTTTTTTTTAGTTTTAAGTCAATTTCAGCTCCTGTGTGCATAAAAAATGCAGGGGCTTAAAAAATAGGGCGTGAATATACTACTTTATTTTGAATCAGACTGTATATATGAAGAAAAATGCAGTCATTAACATATTTTACACTAGCTCCATATGCTTTTGTTGCAATCTCTCGTAAAATTTGTGTATTACCCCAATAGGGGCTTCTGTGAATTATACATCTCTTTATCGTTTTACCGTCAGGTGGAATAGATTGTTTCCCATTGTCTCCAAGGAATCTGCTTCTGGGTATAATTGTTATATCATAGAATAATACTTCTCGGAAATAGGTTACAACTCCCATGTAGTATATCTTATGTAACCCTTCTTGAGAATTTGTTGATTCGTGTGTTGTTGATAGGAAGGATTACAAAAAAGGCAGCCTAATAAGCTGTCTTTCATTTACCTTCAATCCAATTATCCACTTACATCCCAATCAAAAGAATAGACATAACCATTGATAGGTATATTTATAGTTAGAATCTTTCCCTTTTTTCTTTTAATGTTCATATATCCTATTATACCCTCATTGGGATGTACTGTTGTCTTCTTCAGATATCCTTGCCTTTTTATTTCCCTATCATTATCCATCATTTTACCCAATGTTTGTAGTTGATAAGATGATGCCATATTAGCTTGAAAAGCCGCATTTGCATCATAATGATTGGTCACTGTTGTATAAGCGGTACCATTTGACGAATACGATGTGGAATAAGATGTAGAATATCCGGCACTTCCTGCACTAAGCCCAGAAGAAAAGCCATATAAGGCCATAGCCCAGTTTTGAGACTTTCTTATCTTTTTCTGAAAAGCTTCATTTGTGTATACCATTAATTGATAATTATCTCCTTTATTAGTCAACAAATGAGAAGTAACATCGTCCGGCGTAAATATGACCGACGAATCACACTGATTCTTAATGAAAATATCAACCCGATAATATTTTCCATAATCATCCTTCGTTTCATAAGTCGTAAGGCCAACAATAAAGCCATTCACATTTCTATATGCCCAAAGATTTCCATCATTATATTCTGTCATAACCGTAGAATCATTTTCTGATAGAATTAAAGTTTGTGCTTTGGATATTATTGAAATACACATAAAAAGAAATAAACATATATATTTCATACCTTCAATATAATTTAGATAAGTTACATCATAAGATGAGATTAAAATATAAATACGAAATTATAAATAATATGTGAAATATCCCAAAATAATTTAGCTGTAAAAAATAATAGAGAAGTAATCTACAAATACTAGTGTATTATATTTCCTTTTTCATTACCACATAATCAAATTACAGCTTATTCCTACCCCAACATGCCAATCGCCCGGATAACAAAATTCTACCTGTAAGCCTAACCCACAATACTTCTTCTTCGGGATGATGATATTGTCATTCCTCACAGTCTGATACATGGTTTTAGGAAACACTATCAAGCTGTACTGTCTCGGACGACATCCACTTACCATACACATTAAAGACTGTCTTCATAATAAGCCTGTGTACATTGAACTACCGTGTCGCCTATACACATCAGGCTCACTGTCTGCATATCCTTTCGTGACCTCATTCCGGACAAGCATTCTCCAGCAACTCCATACAAAACGGAAAGTATAAAAAAAATCCCTGGCCAAACTGATCGGTGTAAGTCCATCACGTTTCAGTGACTATATTCCGACAAATGCGAACCTACCTTAAAAGTAGCCCGTGAGATTAGTCGGAAATTGAATATTGATGCCAGTATCGTATTAGGAGTATAATCCCGACAGTTCCGAGATTTCGGACATTTACATACATAAGATTGACGGCATTTCATTTCTTGGGGTTAGCCGAAGGCGAAGAGTAAGTGAACGGAGTGAGTAATGACATACATAACTCCTGAAAGGAGATAAAAGTGTTATAAAAAAGTTTGCAAATCGTGTACATTTTATAATAGAAGTACATTTTTTGTAGTATATTTTATAACATCCAAATTATCCTGACGGTTATGTATTACATACTCTCTACTATCGTATACCCTCTGTCTCTGACTTACCTGTTGAAAAAAAGGAGAGAAGCCAAGTCATGTTTAGCCTCTCTCCTTATAAATATTTACTAGGAGCAAAAATTAGCAGGTTGGTCAAGTTTTACCAAGTAAATGAATATTTGTCTTCCCACGTTTCTTCTCCAGCCCTTTTTACTATCAACTCCGTTGGATAACCATTGGAATTTAACGTCCATTTAAAATCATAGTCACTAAAATAAAATCCCTGTGAGTCATGTCCATAGGGAGTATGCATCCTAAGAGGCAGATGCTTTGTAGCCGTGCCGAGCATACCTCCATAGTAAGCATATATCATTTCGTCCATGTCTACATCCAATAGTTCGTCAAACATCATCAGACATCCCTTGTTTTCTATAGGAATTGTAATCTCATCTGTTGTATAGTAAATTTTAGTGTCAGGCCGTATATCTTGATTATCAATTTTCCCATCACCATTTATATCCTCGCCACCATCATCCAAGAAGGATTGGGTGGAAGTAGCCACCACATCACCATCCTTATAAGTAATCTTCGTTAACTCACCATCGCTTTCGGAACGTCTCATTTCAATCAAATGCCCCTCGGTATCGTATTCCATCTCCCAAGTAAACTCATCAGCGTCGGGAGTACCGGCGTGGTCTATTGATTTGCAGTATTTTACATAGCCATCACTGTTGAGCTGCAAGTTTAGTTCGGTCACATCGCCGTTTTCGTCCGTCACTGTTATTCTGGCTGAATTTATTGAAGCCTCCGCCCGTGTAACAGGAAAATATTCGAAGACGGCCTTTTCTCCCTCATCAGTTGTAATGCTTGTCACCAATCCCTCTTCATTTTTGGAGATAGACATGCCTGAAACAGATTTGGGGAGCCCACCTGTAAATACTTTTTCCGGATTGACCACTGTAGTTGTGTTGTCGCCATCGTTACCATTACCATTCTCGTCATTGTCACTGCAAGCTGTGAACCCTAAGCAGAAAGCTATCCCCAACATAAAAGCAGCCATAACTTTAAACATCTTCATAAATCGCGAATCTTGTTTTACCCCCCCCATTCCTTGAAGGGAAATTATATACAAATAAGAAGTATAAGGAATGCCCTCTGAACCAAGCAGAACGGATACTTCTAGTTATTATCAGATTGAATTCATACGATATCTTTTTTGCAAAGAAAGAAAATTTTCACTTAATAAACAATAATACTTCGGTAAATTTTTACCGAAAAATTAAAAGTTAAACAATAGAACCGGCAAAAGTCGGTTCGAAAACATTAAAGAGGTCATTGAAATGTTGTCAAAAACGAATGGTTAAGCATGAAGAAATGTGCTGAAAAAATGGGCTAACCTGCTGATAACAAAGGTGAAAAGTATTGCATAATTCGTTGATTTTTTTAGTAAATTAGAAGTTAACTACTCATCTAATTATGGCTAAAGAAACACTCCTTATGCAATACCAATCCGAGTGCCTGTCGGCTCTCAAATCAGTCGTGAATATACACAAACCTTTTGAAAAAACGTTCATGG
>OJNQ01001385.1_pt1 | contig 17460 bp, 8 predicted proteins | sample 1597621 | NCBI WGS metagenome assembly OJNQ01 (sample SAMEA2452137, study PRJEB22498) | human gut metagenome | reverse complement strand
AAGCTGGCCTCTTTCATGGCTCGTGGTGTAGTTCGCATGGCATCTTCCGCTACCGTGATGATGGTCGGCAACGCCATGATCGCTAAAACCACGCTTCCGGCGAAAGCGGTCTCGCCTACCGGAAGGTCTAAGGTCTTTTGGATAAGGGGAACGATCACCACCAATCCGAAGAAACCATAAACGACTGAGGGAATACCTGCCAGCAACTCGATAAGCGGTTTTAATAAATTGCGTGTTTTTGTATTGGCGATTTCTGCCATATAGATCGCTACCGCTACTCCGAAGGGGAGGGATAAGGCGATCGCACCTATACTTACCAACAGCGTTCCTAGTAATAGAGGGATCAGCCCAAAGATCGGAGCGGGAGTTGAGGTCGGATACCATTTCGTCCCTCCAAAGAATTCCGAAGGCTTGATCGTGGCTCCCGATATGATTTTTCCCGTAAAGTTTTCCGACTTGTATTGTTCCGGAAAGAATGCGATAATCCCGGGCTCTTTATGGATAAGTTCATTGATTTTCTCGGGAACATATTGAAATTCTTCACCTAGTTCTTCTTCCGTATAATAGTTGGTTAGGTCCGAGAACCGGAAGACAAGTATATCTTGATTTTCTCCGTTTAAATCTTCCCAATTGGTGATATTGGCATCGAAGACATCCATGATTTGCTCGGGCGACAAATGTTCGACCGGATTTTCCTGATTCACGGCCAATATATATCCTTCCTCTACTTCCGGGCTGTTAAAAAGACCTGCGGCCTCTTTAAATAAGAAGACAATGATCAACAAGATCGTAAAGCTACTGACGCTTCCACTGATCAAGAATCCTCCTTCCACTAATTTTTCAATAAACTTTCTCACAATCTTTGCCTATTTATTCTGAACGCGAAGAAAGGGCATGGGTATTACGAAACGATTAAATCCGTTTGAAAAGGCTGTTACAATCTCGCGATCCTATGCGACTTTGAAAAAAAATACTTGTATGCGGTGGAATGCAATTTAAATGTCAAGGAGATATTGGATATAATAAGTGCGTTACCTGAAAAAAAGCTTGGCTGTTTTTCAGCTGTATCTGTCTGGCTTTAAATATCAAGAGATCGCCGAGATTACTCAAGAACCATTGGGTACGGTTAAAAGCCGGATACATCTCTGTAGGAAGAAACAGAAAAGTTACTGGTGGATTATCGGTAGTGTCGGTATTAAATAAACCAAACGCAGACAACGGGCAGCTGTCCGCGTTCGGTATATATTGATGCTAATTATCACCTTACTTTAAAGCCCCTATCTCTTCACGGGAAAGACCTGTGGCCGTGGCGATCTGTTCCATGCTGAGTCCCATCTTTTTTAAGTTGAGGGCGATGGAGCATTTCTCTTCTTTTTTGCCTTTTGCGGTGCCTTGCTCGATTCCTTTCTCGATACCTTTCTCGACGGCGAAGTCCAAGGTGTTATAATAATCATTATACATCTTCCACTCTGCCTCGTACTGCGCCCGTTGTTTGGGGGTGAGGTTTGCCATCGATCCGATGCGCTCCAGTCGCTCGAAGATGGCCTTGCGTGCCTTGAAGGGCATTCTGTCTAATGTGTCCATATGCTTTAGTACATAAATCCAACGTTCAAAATCGGTCTCGCATTCTTCCTCCTCTTTGTTGAATCGGGGAAGCTCAATATAGATCTGGCGGAACTTAGGGTTGAATACCTGTCCGTTCTCTCGGTCCGCCAGCACGATGTCCCTTCGGAACTTTCCTTCGTTCCTGTTATTGTTTGGCCTGTTCTTCTCGTCCAGCGTGAAGTTCAAGAAGAAGACGCCGTACACGGCCGCTAGCTTATAGTCCCATGTCCCCTTTATACCCTGTTCCACCACCGAGTGTGAGAGGTAATACAAGGCCCGGTCCTTGAAGTTGGGCTGTTCCCTGTTCTGCATCTCGATTATGATCCGCTCGCCTTTGTCGGTCTCGCAATGGATGTCGAAGATAACCTTCCTTCCTTGCTCGGTCTCGGCTAGCCGCTCATTGTTCATGATTCTCAAGTCCTTGATCGTATGTTCCCCCTCAAGGAGGTCGTTCAGGAACTCGATTAAAATCTCCTTGTCCATTTCCCTGCCGAATATGTGCTTGAAGCCGAAATCGGTGAAGGGGTTGATAAATTTTCCCATAGCGTTTATAGGTTTTAGTGATTAATAATGAATAATAGTATAATGAGACAGGGTATCCTGTCTTCCGATTGTAAAGATACTGCTTTTTTGATACGGCGTATGTTATTTTCTTTAAAAAGATATTCGATGGTAAGGTAATATATACTTCATTGGCGAAGTAATATATACTTCGATTTCATCGCCTATTCGCTACTGAAAAACATGTACGTCTTTTTTGAGGATGGTACAATACGATCCCATATGAGTGATTCAAGAAGATTCAAATATATATAATGTACGTGCGTACCTTAAATATAGTAGTTATAATAAATGGAGATGAGAAACGACTAGTTAAAACGATGGTTTATACTAGCCGTTTTCGAATGGCAGTAGGCTGTCGAGATATGGCTAAGTGCTTAATTAACACTATTATTAATATTAAATTCTAAGTTATGAACAAAAAATTTTCTACTCTTTTGGCTTCGGCTATGCTGGCGACTGCGTTTTCCGCTGGTGCGCAAAAGGTAGGCGATCAGGTTTTATTGAAGGCCTCTTCCGCATACTTGACTGTAGCTGCTGAGACAACATCTGCCGCACAGTTTGGTGAAGTGGGCTTGACTGGTGCGATCTCGAATTTAGATCAATTAAACCCGGCTACATGGACGGTTTCCGCAAAGAAATCTTCTTTAGGAAAGACACTTTATTCTTTCACAAACCCAGCGAGTGGCCTTACATTGGCTGTTGATCCATCTTTGGCCGTGACTACTGCTCCTACGACAGTTTCTCCGTTGGTATTAGGTGGTAGCGCTACGGAATGGATCGTTGAGAATAATGCCTTGGTTTCTTATTTCAAGTCAGACTCTGTTGTCTATATCGCTCAAAGCGGTAGCAATTTCTACTTGGCAAAGGATAAGGCTACTAACACTACTCACGCAAACGCTTTAGCGCTTACTGTAAACACGGCAGATTTCCCAACTGATATCGAGTTGGATGCGAATGCATTGAATACATTGCTTAAGTCTGTTTCCTCTGAGACTTTCTTTGGTTTGACAATGACTCCACAGGTTTCTTTCGGTGAGGCTAATCATTTGAACGATACGAAGTTGCAGGCTGAGGCTGGAACTCAACCTAAGCATGTGAGATTGTTTAACGGAAAGAAAGTTGACAACAAGAAGCAATATGTAGTAGTTGATACTGCTTATTATGCAGGAACAGAGTCTGATAAGTTTGTTAAGTTCACGTATGACGAGATGAACGCTAAAGGACGTGATAAAGGTTCTTATGAGTTCAAATTTACATACGATGCTAAAGCCAATAATATCTTGGTACAAGCTTATAAAGTTGCTTACAAGATTGTAAAGGCTAATTCTAGTGTAACGGATGAAGCATTCAAGGCTGAATTGGCTAAGTACGATAATGCTGAATGGCCTGCTACTGACGTTACTCCTACGTCCGCTCTTGATCCGACAAAGGCTGTATTGGATGTATGTGGTAATGATCAGTATATTTATATGCCAAACTTGGCAGGTAAAAGAGTGTTGACTGTTAAGTATAACGTATCTCCTGTCACAACAGATCAGAACGTGAAGATCGTATTAGGTACACAATTCTCCGGTTTGCAACCGACTTCTTTGGCTGAGGGTGTGTATATGATCAAGGTGCGTACTTCTGGTTTAGATAAGTTTGGTAATGAGAGAACTAACTATGAGGATGGTGATTACTTGATCGCAAACTTGAATGGTCGTTATGGCTATATCGCTCAGGCGAAGAATCAAGACTTCGATCATATGCCTGCCGCTCAGTGGGTGGTTAAGAAGAATGGAACTTCTGATACAGCTCCTGTTCAGATCTTTAACCGTGAGTTCGCAGATCAGAATACGGAATCATATAATAGAAGTTTCAAGCTGAACGGTCAGTTGTTCAAGGCTGATAAGAATGTATTCTTCGCTGATGGTGATACTTTGGAATTTATCCCGGTATCAGAGGCTAGCCTTAAGAATGATAAATTGGGTTATAAGTATGTGACAGAAGATGATACGAAGGTTCAATCTTATTTGTTCAATTATTTGCACGGTTTATCTTCCGACAAATTCTTGTATGTTCCGTTCGATAAAGATTCTATCATCCGTGTAGATGAGAATGGTGAGAAGTCTATCTTCCGTTTGGAAATTGTAGCTACCGATACTTATGGCTATGACAATAGCTTGGTTCGTAATGTATATCGCATCAAGGATAATTATGGTCGTGGTTTAGGATATGATTATAACTTGAAGAAATATGTATTCTCAACGAATGTTGGTGGCCATTATTTCTTGAAAGAAAACAACGATAAGGATGGTAATCACTATTATGCGATTATTCCGGCAAATCTACAGTGGAACTATGATGAGGATGGTGAGAATGGACAATATGTAGTAATAGATCATGATTTTGAAATTTATGATAATACAGGCGTTCTTACAGGTAGCATTAACGCTAAGTCTGTAGCTTATGCTTCCTCTAAGGTATCTGTAGATGATAACACTTTGGACTTAGTGAATGGTGACATCTATGATAAGTTTGTGAGCGGTAGCTTTGAGGCTCGTACTTCCGCTTTCGCTGTTAAGATCTATGATTCTCCTCTATACCGTCGTTTCAATAACGAGGCTTTGGGTGAGAGCAAGACTGATGGCTCACAGCAATTGGCATTCGTTGAGAATGTTCGTCAGGAGTACTTGATGGATGAGATGAACCTGAACTTACAAGACAAGACGGTTGATTACGCAGGTATCTGGAACGCAGAGAAAGCTGGTGGCAAATTGTTCTTCCATGTAGATACGGCTTGGGTGAACCGTGGGTTGGGTTATATCAAACCGCAATACTTGATCTCTGTCGCTCGTAATGACCAAGAAGGTGTGGCTACAGAGCCTTGTACAGAGGCTGGTCCTCATATCGATGCTGATGGCCATATAACGGACGATCCTTATAAATGTGTACATGCTAACCGTGGTAAATTAGGTTTCGTTTATGGCAAATACTTGGTTAACTTCTCTGATTCTGTTGTTGCAGTAGCTGCTACAGACGCTAAGGTTAATCCGTACATGATTAACTCTCAGAATAATGGTGCTTATAGCTATACTCGTGTAGGTTTCGTACCGGCTATCAAGGTGGGTGACTCTTTGGTTGTCTTGACGAACGGCTTCGAGAAGATGGAACCGGCTAAGTTGGATACAGCCACGATCTTCAAGAACTATCGTGACAATAAGTTGACGAACTTTATCGTAGACTTAGTTGGTGATAAGCACAAGAATGTTACTTGGTCATTCCGTCATGTGAATCCGGATAATGCCGCAGACGTTGAGGCTGAAGGTGAGGCAAATGCGTTCTTAATTGAGTCTAATGTTTATGCTCATGACTATGTGAATGATGTAGTAGATGGTAAATACACGACGGTTTATGGTTGTGAGGAACATCGTATCGCTCCTACTTCTCGTGCCGCATGGTTGAAGATGCAGAACGGTTGCTTAGTATTGACTGATAATTCCGCTACGTTCGATAACGCTAAGACAAACGCTGACGGTGCATTGGTATTCAACGTAGAGCAAATGGCCGAAGGTGATGAGTTCGTAACTTCCAACGACGAGATCGCCGCTGAGGGTATCGCTATCGTAGCCGGCAATGGTTCGGTAACTATCCAAGGCGCTGCTGGTAAGTCCGTGGTTATTACGAATATCTTAGGTAAGGTAGTCGCAGAGACCGTTCTTACTTCCGACAACGTTACTATTGCAGTACCTGCCGGTATCGTAGCCGTGGCTGTTGACGGTGAGGAAGCAGTAAAGGCTATCGTAAAATAAAAAGCAAAAAGAAATAACATAAATCGAAAACACATTCCCGTGCGGGAGACCAAGTAATCCGTGACGGATGAACAAGCGGGAATGGATTAATATTAATACTAAAGTAATAAATTAAAGTTCATCCGCCGGTACCTCCGTGAGGAAGGAGGGCGGAAAAGGAATAAGCCCCGGCAGGTTCGTCTTGCTGGGGCTTTATCAATTGGGAGATTCCGGTTTTATCTAGTAGGGAAGAATCTGCCTCAAAACTGTTTCATTGAAGATGTATCATGTTGCGGCTATAAGATGTATCATCTTACAAGGATAAGATGTGTTATCTTATAGAGATAAGATCTATCATCTTGCAACGATCGGATGTACTTGCGGCATTACGGCAAAAAATAAGAGACTGCGCCAAAATTCCGCATTGGCACAGTCTCTTTCTATTTGTTTAGTATTCTTTTTTTACTTATTATACTTGCTCCAATCCACATTGTGCATATCGCCGCTGGCCGCTAGTTCCTCATGGAAAGCGAAACAGCATTTCAGGTTTTGAGGCGTATGTCCCTTGATACCCATAGCGAGGTACTCTTCCAATAACGGTTTGTAATCCGGGTGAACACAATTGTCGATGATACAACGAGCGCGTTGGATCGGAGATTTACCGCGTAAGTCCGCTACACCATATTCCGTGATGATGATCTTCACGGAGTGCTCGCTATGATCCAAGTGAGATACCATCGGTACGAACGCGCTGATCTTTCCATCCTTCGCCGTAGACGGAGTCGTGAAGATCGACAACATAGCCGAACGGGTAAAGTCGCCGGAACCACCGATACCATTCATCATACGAGTACCGGATACGTGTGTAGAGTTGATATTACCGAAGATATCAGCCTCCAATGCTGTATTGATAGCGATTAAGCCTAAACGGCGGGCAACCTCCGGATTGTTAGAGATCTCTTGCGGACGAAGCAAGATCTTATCCTTGAAGAAATCGAGATTCGCGTAGATCTCACGGATTACCTCATTACTTACGGACAAAGAGCAACCGCTGGCGAATTTAACGCGACCTTGTTTCATCAATTCGATAACCGCGTCTTGAATAACCTCAGTATATACATTGAATGCGGGGATAGACTCATTAGCTCCCATGCAGCCCAAGACTGCGTTAGCCACGTTACCTACACCACTCTGCAATGGAACGAATTCTTTCGGAAGACGGCCGGCCTTGATCTCGCTAACCAAGAAGTCCGCAACGTTTTTACCGATCGCCATCGTAACATCATCCAGCGGAGAGAATTTTCCACCTTCATTCGGCTCATCGGTCCTTACCACACCAACGATCTTAGCCGGGTCTACTTTTACACAATCGTTACCGATCCTGTCAGAAGGAGTGTAGATAGGGATCTCACGGCGTAAAGGAGGATCAGCCGGCTCGTAAATATCATGCATACCGCGGATTTCTTTCGGGTGACGGCAGTTCAACTCAACGATGATACGGTCTGCCATACGACAGATAGTAGGTAAGATACCAACACCTGAAGTCGGAACGATCTCACCATCCTCAGTAACATCGGCAGCCTCTACGATCGCTACATCGATCTTACCCAAGAATCCGTAACGCAAGCTTTGTGCCAATTCAGACAAGTGCAAATCGAAATATTGTGCCTGATGAGCGTTTAATGCGGCACGTAAGTCTTTGTTAGATTGGTACGGTGTACGGAATTTGATGGCGTTAGCGCGAGCCAACTCTCCGTCTAGCTTATCACCGGTAGAAGCGCCGGTAAACATACCGATTTGGAAAGGGTTACCTTTAGCGTGTTCTTCCGCTGCCTTCCGGGCGATAGCTCCGGGAACAACTTTCGGGCATCCTGCGGGTGTAAAACCACTGAAACCGACATTGTCATTATGATGCACATAAGATGCGGCTTCTTCAGCTGTAATGAATTTTAATGCCATGATAATTAGTTTTTATGTTTTTAGGTAAATACTTACTGTTCAATATTTCGGGCGCAAACTTACATAAAATTACGCTGAATCGAATATAAGTGTAGCGTAAATTAATACTTCCGGTTTAGAATCTCCGCACAAATGATCGCTTTCTTCAATTCCTCGATGTCTCTGAAGGTATCTTCCGGCATAAGCCCCGGTTCTTCCTCGATAGCACTCATCCTTATGGATGGCTGGGTCGCGATATGATTCGGGATATTCTTCTCGGCGGAAAGGAATGGAGATGAGGCAGGCGATGAGGTTACGACTTGCGGTTTCTCAACCTTTGGCTTTACCTGCTTTTGTCGGGGAGCGGGCTTAGGTTTTCGCGTTTCCTTTTGCATATCCTCCAGTATCTCCCAGAAGCCTTTTCCTTCCGTAGGCTGGTCATTGGGCACAATTTCCCTGTCGGGTTGTCCTAATATATCGGGACGACTCTTCTTCTTTTTTTTGTCCTTCGAACTGAATAAGCCACTGACCGCGGCGATAATCAGGAAAACAATATATAACCAATCTCCTACGTTATCCATAAACTTTGATTATTTTTGCACCTCCAAATGTAAGAAGAATAATTGAGAAGTGAAAAGATGGGAGTATATAAAACATCAGATAGGTATAAAAGTAAATAAGGGTAACTTCACAGCCACCCTTATTCGATTTAACCAAAACCTTAACTATGAAAAAATTTACGTTTTTCGAATGCAAATATAACGGTGGGATTCGAACTATGCAAGCGTTTGCGTAATTATTTTTAAGAATCTTGCTTATTTAAATTCTATTAACATATAGTATGGTAAATCAAGAAAACGGTGTGGACTTAAAATCCGCTACCCAAAGCGATGAACGAAAGTTGTTTATCGAGACCTACGGCTGTCAGATGAATGTGGCGGACAGCGAAGTTGTAGCTTCTATCATGAAGATGGATGGCTATAGTATGACGGAGAATATCGAGGAGGCGGATGCCATCTTCGTGAATACTTGCTCCGTACGCGACAACGCCGAACAGAAAATCTATGGGCGGCTACAGTATTTCCAGTCTTTAAAACGGAAAAAGAAGTCATTAATTGTCGGTGTATTGGGATGTATGGCCGAACGAGTGAAGGAAGACCTGATCCATGTGCATCATGCCGACTTGGTGGTAGGGCCGGATTCTTATCTGGACTTGCCGAACTTGGTGGGAGCGGTAGAGCACGGAGAGAAAGCGATCAACGTGGAGCTTTCTACCCAAGAGACCTATAAGGATGTTATTCCTTTGAAGTTACCGGGCGTACATATCTCCGGTTTCGTGTCTATTATGCGCGGTTGTAATAATTTTTGTACGTATTGCATCGTTCCTTATACAAGAGGACGCGAGCGTAGCCGGGATATCGAGAGTATCTTGAATGAGATACGGGATATGCACGAGAAAGGCTTTAAGGAAGTTACGTTGTTGGGACAAAATGTAAACTCCTATTCTTTCGAGAAAGAAGGTGAGACCATAACCTTCCCGATCTTGTTGGATCGTGTGGCGAAAGAGGTTCCCGATATGCGAATTCGTTTTACGACCTCCCATCCGAAGGACATGAGCGATGATACCTTACGTGTGATTGCCGCAAACGACAATATCTGTAAGTTTATCCATCTGCCTGCCCAATCCGGCAGCAGTCGCATCTTGAAGGTCATGAATCGTAAATATACTCGTGAATGGTATCTGGACCGTATAGCGGCGATCCGTCGTATCGTACCGGATTGCGCTATCTCGACTGATTTATTCTGCGGTTTCCATTCCGAGACCGAGGAGGATTATCAAGAGACTTTATCCTTGATGCGTGAAGTGGGATATGATAGTGCTTTCTTATTTAAATATTCCGAACGTCCGGGTACATATGCCGCTAGCCATTTGGAGGATAATGTGCCGGAAGAAGAGAAGGTACGTCGTTTGCAAGGTATGATCGATTTGCAAAATAAGTTGTCCGAGGAAAGTAACTTGCGGGATATAGGCAAGACTTTCGAGGTTCTGATAGAAGGATTCTCGAAACGTTCCCGTGAGCAGTTGTTCGGACGAACCAGCCAAAACAAGGTGGTCATCTTTGATAAGAAGAACTATCATGTAGGTCAATTCATAAAAGTCAAGATCCATAAGGCTTCCTCGGCTACCCTGTTCGGGGAACCTGTGGAGGAATAAGAAAAAGAAAACGCCAATACGTTCCATTTCGAGCGATATTGGCGTTTCTCTTATTATCTTCTATCTTTGGAATATCTCCGGGTATTTGTTGATGAAATAAACCGGCGTGCAACTCCATGCGTGGCAATAACTATTGATCGGGAAAAATCCGTAAGGTGATAATTCGTCATTGTTCGGATCATATACCTCCCAGAATGTATCGGCTCCTTTATTCACCATGCCGCCCCAATAACTGGTTAAGAGCGAACGGGCCTCTTGCCGCATTCCACATTTCAACAAGGCTTCCATTACATAATGATAAGCGTACGGACATCCCGGATAGCATGCGTCGGGCATCGATAGGACGGTGGCCATCGCTTTTGCTCCTTCCTTGGCGGTAAGCGTCTCCGATAGGATCATCCACACTTGTGATAGGTAAGACACCTGACGGTTAGGGCCGCTTACGATCACCCCGTTCTTTTGGTCATAGAATGTTTTCCGGGCGGCTTTCTTTATCTGGCCGGCGATACGAGGCCAATCTCTAGCCTCCTTCTCTTTTCCCAGCATTTTAGCTAGCTCATAGCTTTTCTCTAATGAGAATGCCGTAAGTCCCTGCATAGATGCTTGGCGATCATAATTATCTTTCCAGTCGAATACCAACCAATAAATCGGCTTCTTTTGCATATCGTAGATCCAATCGTCCGAGTATTGACGCAAGGCCATCTCTATTTGGCGGACCACTACCGGCCATAAGTCCAAGGCGACCTCCTTGTCTCCGGTCTCTTTCAGGTATTCCAGCAACGCTACGTTATACAGCAGGGAATAGTCCAAGCAATGCGTACCGTTTTGCGGATGAGGGGTCGGTGTCTCCAATACGGTGGCGTGCAGCAGTCCTTCATCATTGGCTAGAGCCGCTAATAAATAGAGGCAACGTTTCGTCAAGTCGTGGTTTTTATACGACCATGCGTTCGCTAGCGCCTCCAGATACAAGTCTCCGATCCATAACCGGCGATCCCGTTTCGGGCCATCCTCATAGACGGTCTGCATACATTCTTTTAATGTAAGCAATCCTACCTCATTGATTTTACGGATCAAGGGATCGGTAGTGGAAGCCAGTGGCAATGGAGCCGTCTTAGCCGATGTCTGCGCACGGAACGTTAGCTTGTCGAAGGCGAAATCGAAACTGGAAGCGCCTAGCAACTCTATCTTGAGATACCGGAAAGACACCCTTCTGGGGATGGAGGCTTCGATGGGTACGGTCATTAACGTCATCACCTCATCTTGTAGCCAAGCCCTTGACAGACCACCCGGATAAGGGTCGAAAGGCGTGTTCAATTCCGAGGGAACTTCGGCGAACGTGAATTTGATACATACCGGAGCGTCCGAAACCTGTTGGCTAAGGAGCTTGAGCGAGAAATCCAAATAACCCGTCAGATGCTCACCGAAGTCAACTATAACCGATGGATGTTTCTTCAGGGACTCATTGAATAACAGATCCGTGCTTCCTTCGTCCCGCATGCGCCAACCTTGGTAGGCTGACGCGTCTTTGATGGAAGTGACCCGTTTGACCGGCTTATGTTCCGTATAGGTTAACACTGGCTTGCAGGCCTCACTCTTTTGAAGCCATGAAGCGCTTTCTTTGAAATAACGACTTTGTGCTGATAGGGTGAATACACCGACACAGCATAGTAAACTTAGCAGGATTTTCATATGTGTTCTTTTCATGATGCGAATATAAGAATAACTTCGTTAATATCCGGGATTTTGTTTAAGCTCGCTGTTCAAGTCGATTTCTCGCAGAGGTATGGGCAACAAGCATTTATCTGGGTTGAACAGATAAGCGTTCGCCACGGGTTGAACACCGTCGGGCCAATAATAAGATTCGGGATTTGCCTTTATCTTTTGTCCATGTCGTGTCATGACTTCCACGGCTCGTCCCGTTCTCAGAAGGTCTGTCCAGCGTTTGTTCTCGAATGCCAGCTCGATCCGTCTCTCTTGGTAGATAGCCTCTCTCAACGCATCTACATTCTGGGATTTGACAGGAGCTAATCCCGCCCTTCCCCGGATACTCGCTTGCCCGAAGGTGTTATTCAGATAATGGATAGCCTCGTCCGGCCTATTCTGCTCGTTGATAGCTTCCGCCAGAAAGAGCAATACCTCCGCGTACCTGTAGACCGGCCAGTTGTCATCCGTGTAATAGGGTTTTATATGCTCATGAAAATATTTTTTGATAAAAGGATAGGCGGTTATTCCCGGAGCTGGCTCATAGTCAACTATACTTTTCACGCCGGTAGCGTCGAGGGCATAGCTATCGGTGAGCTTACCTTCCACCATACCGATGGATGCGTCCAACCGTTTGTCTCCCTTTTCGTATGCGTTGATTAGATCGATCGTAGGGGTGTTAAACCCTCCATGGTCTACGTTGGAAGGACAAGGATTAGGGGTTGTTCCCGTGATGGCAGACGGATTCGTCATATAGGGCAAGAATCTGTATATGAAATCACTTTGCTGTCCTAATGAGGCGTCTTGCATGTATTGGATCTCGAAGATAGATTCCTTATGGTTCTTGTTCGAGATGGAATAGATGGAGCCGTAATCCGCTAATAACTCATACTCGCCTGAGGATACCACCTCTTTCAGCGTTTGTTCTGCTTCCGCCCATCGTTTTAGTACCATGTATACGTTTCCCAATAAGGTCTGTGCGGAGCCTTTGGAAGCTCTTCCTACCTCTTGCCTTGATTTTACAGGTAGGAGATCACTGGCTTCTTGTGCGTCTTTTATGATTTGCTCATATACTTCGTCTACGCTCGCCCGGGGTTTAAATGCCTCCTCATACACAGTAGAGGGTGTCGTATGCAGAGGTACGCCGCCAAAGTATTGTACTAGGTTGAAATAGCTGAATGCCCGAAGGAACAAAGCTTGTCCTTTGAGGCTGTTTTTTGCTTCCGCGTCAAAATCCGCTTGGTCTATTTCTGAGATAATCCGGTTACATCGTCCGATGATTACGTAGCAGTTATTATACTTCGTACCGACATTACCATTGGTGGATGTCTCAAGGAACTGATCCGGATCTTCTCCGTCCAAGGATGATTTGGCGATATGGATGATATACGTCGTATTATCCGATTTGGCCTCTCCCAGATTCCATTCTTCCGTGTTGTACATGTTCCGTAAAGGTTCGTAAGCTCCGTTTACGGCTTGCCTGAAATCCTCCTCGTTCTGGTAGAAGTTCTCGGCTGTGATCTCGCTATACGGCGTAAGATTCAAGAAATCACTACAGGAGGCACAACTACATCCTAAAGCGATGCTTATGGCTATATTGAATATCGTTTTCATATATTTCGTATAATTAGATAGTTAGAAGTTAACATTTAAACCTAGCGTAATGGTCCGTGGAACGGGATAGGTGGTATAATCGAATCCTTGTTGCAAGCTATTCGCCGTCGTTCCCGTATTGCTGATATTCACCTCCGGATTAGCGCCGATGTAGCTAGTGAACGTATATACGTTTTGGAAACTGACGTAAGCTCGCAAACCTTTAATGATATCCCGGTTTCTTAACGGAACTTGGTAGCCTAAGGTGATATTCTTGATCGTCAAGTAGTTTCCGTTATAAAGGAAACGGGAACTGAACCAGTCACGTTCTGGTGCCGTGGTACCCATCTTGGTCGTTCCATAACGGCCGTTACCCGGATTCTCCGGTGATTTCCAGCGATTGTCTACCGCTTTATACACGTTGAACACACCATCCAGATTTCCAGCGAACTGATCTACCATATTGGCTAACTCAAAACCAAAACCGCCGGATACGACAATTGACAAATCGAAATTCTTGTAGGTGAACGAGTTTGTCATGCCTACTATCCATAAAGGGACCGGATTGCCGATGATATCGCAGTCATCCCCTTGGGTAACTTTGCCATCCCCGTTCACATCCTTGAAGCGAATGGTTCCGACATCGGCTTGTGCGTGTTTCGGGTATTTGTCGAATTCTTCCTTGTTCTTGTAGACCCCTTCCCATACTAAGCCGTAAAACTGTCCGATCCGTTCCCCGACTTGCGTGATGTTGTTACCGATGATCGGGGCGTCATCTACACCCAGTTGCAAGCATTTATTGTCATTGTAAGATATGTTCAGGTCGGTAGTCCATTGTAATTTGCCTGTCAGGTTCTTGGAGGATACGCTTAATTCATGTCCCCAGAACTTCAGTTTGCCTGCGTTCGACTGGATGTTGTAGAAGCCGGAAGAGATCGGTACCTCTAGCGAGAACAGCAGGGCGTCCGTTCGCTTGCTATAGTAATCGTACATGATGGATAAGCGATTATTGAAGAAACCGACATCCAGACCGACATCGACTTGCTTATTCCTTTCCCAGCCCAGATTCGGGTTTCCCATTCCCGAGATGCTTCTGCCGCTGGCCAAGGCGTTATTGAAGTTGCTGTTCGTGGTGGTGATCGTCGCCAAATGCGTATAGTTACCGATCTGGTCGTTTCCCACGATACCGTAACTGATACGGGCCTTGAGGAAAGAGATCGTTTTCTCCAATGGTTTCATGAACTCCTCGTCCGAGAGTATCCAGCCCGCCGATACGGATGGAAAATTACCCCAACGATTGTTCTTACCGAAACGGGAGGAACCATCCCTACGCATCGCTGCGCTTAAAAGGTACTTTCCTTTGTAATTATAGTTTATACGGCCGATATAGGATAAAAGGGACCATTCGTTTATGTTTCCATCCGCCGTGATGGTAGGGGCGGCATTGAATGTCGATATTTTATCGTCGGGAAAGTTCGTTCCGGTCACCATCGTATATTCGCTATGGTATTTTTGTGCGGATATGCCGAACAGGAGATCAAAGGAATGATCTTTTATCTGCTTGCTGTAGGTGGCGGTATTCTCCCACAGCCAAGTGTAGAATAGATTATTGGATTCCTTCGCCTCGGGGATCTGATAGGGAGCCTTATAGATCTCTCCGGAGGTGGAGGGCTTGAACGAGTTCCATTTATTCTGTGTCAAGTCCGCGTTGATGCTGGTCTTTACTTTTAAATCTTTGACCGGCTCTACCTCCAAGAAGGCGTTTGCGATCAGATGGGTGTTCTGGGTCTTGTTCTTGTTGAGGCGAACCACATTATACCAGTTCGGGTTATCGAACAATCCCGGCCCACTGGCCACAAGCGGAATACTGCCATCCTCATTCTTATAGGGTGCGAGAGGTGTTGTCAACATAGCTCCTTGCAGGATGGAACCTTTATCTTCCGTCCAGTTACCGTCCGATTGCGGGCTATTATTGATGGAGAAGCTAGGCGCTAGGTTCACGCCTACCTTGACGATCTTCGAGAATACGTATTCAGTATTGGCTCGTGCGGAGAACCGTTGGTAATTAGAGTTTGTCAACACTCCGTCTTGGTTGAAATAGCTGGCTACGGTGGATGATTTAAACTTCCCGTCTCCGTTGCTGTACGACAAACTGTAATTCTGGATAGCGGCGGGACGGAATAATACGTCATACCAATCCGTGCCTTTACCCAGCGCTTCGGGATGCTGGTAAGCGGGATCGACCGCCAATCCGTTCTCTTCAGCGATCTCTTTCCTGAACCGTGCGTATTCGGAGGCATCCATCATATCCGGCCTCCCTTTCTCGGGTACGTATTGTATGCCTCCATATACGTCGACGCTTAGTTTTTTCCCTGATTGGGCAGTCTTTGTCTGTATCAATACGACTCCATTGGCAGCCCGGGAACCGTAAAGTGATGTGGCAGAAGCGTCTTTTAGCACACTGATACTTTCTATCTCGTCTGGATTGATCGTGCTGATATCGCCCACGATAGGCATTCCATCCACTACATAAAGGGGCGTGGTTCCTCCGGACAGTGACGCTTGTCCCCTGATTCGCATGGTCATTCCTTGTCCGGGTTTACCGGATACTTGATTGATTTGGACACCGGCGAACTTGCCTTGCATCTTTTGCGAGATCTGTGCTACGGGCATATCCGCCATCTCTTCCGACTTGATGGATTGCACGGAGCCGGTTACCGCCCTCTTGATCTGTGTTCCGTACCCGACTACTACCACTTCATCGAGCTTCTGCGTGTCTTCCCGTAGCTGTACCTTGATATGATTCTCTCCTGCGCCAACCATAACGTCCTTGCTGTTATAGCCGATAAAAGATACTTGCAGGGTTTCACCATCCGATAATTCGATCGAGAATTTACCATCTAGATCCGTGATTGTCCCATTATTGGTACCTTTCACCACTACGTTCGCCCCGATGATAGACTCTCCGTTGGCGTCAAGCACGACACCTGTCACTTTTCTTGTTCTCTGTTGAGTTACGGAATCATCATTCTGCTCCGTATACGGGTTCTCTTGTGATGGATTTGTAGCGATAGCCAATGCCGGCGATACGCAGAGGAAGAGCAAAGACAATGATCCCATCGCCACATTCCAAGTTCTCATTTTACTTTTCATACTTTTCATTTGTTCATAATTGAATAGATAATGTTAACTACATACGATAAGTCTGATAGATTCAGATTAACTAATACATTATTAGATATACTCCATAGGCTATATGTTATAAAGTTATTAAGTACCGTAGGAACTCAATGGGTAATTTATGTATAGGATATTAGAGGAGAGTGGTTTAGGATTGATTGCGGATCTGTTATGTCATTTATCTAACAAGAAATGTCATTTTTGTAACCATTTGATTCTTATTACTTCCCATCTTTGCCATATCGAAAGAGAGAGATAGTAAGGATTTAGTTCCTACGGAACTGTGGTTTTTTCTTGCGTATTATTTTATAGTACACGTACGTAAATTATGTTTATAGCTTCCCTTTTCATAATAGCGACAGCTTACCTTGATTTTTATTAGCCGTTCTTTTGGGTTCTTAATGCATTGTACTGATATTTTTCTGGAGTGGTACCTTGAGTATGAAATGAAAAAACTAAATCATCTACCATATCTGCCATTATCTATATAAGTATCTAATTATAAGAAATTTGTTGAATGGTGGTAGATAATAAACATCTACCACTATCAGCTTGCATCTACCACTATTTACTGCTTTTCAACCACTAAATGCAGCCGTTCACTATTCGCTAACCACATTACTCGTTCTGCGAGGGTATGCCAACAGGTTGCCTGCTTGGTTATTTGTATACCTTGTGTACTGATTTAATGTATTGAATAATAAGTATTTATAGTTTTTTAGGCATAAAACAAAAGTTTTCATAGCGGAAAACTTTTGTTTTGTGCTTACGAAACTTTAGTTTTCCCTAGAAGAAACTTTAGTTTTCTCTAGGAGAAACTGTCTTTTCCTGATTTATCTATGTCTTTTCCTGATTTATCTAGACACTTTTTTTGTTTATAAACGTAATCAGTAG
>OJNQ01001380.1_pt1 | contig 17492 bp, 17 predicted proteins | sample 1597621 | NCBI WGS metagenome assembly OJNQ01 (sample SAMEA2452137, study PRJEB22498) | human gut metagenome | reverse complement strand
GGGCATACATATTCAGCGGACGGTAAAGACAGCGAAATTGGTATTCAAATTCCTTTGCCGATAGTTTCATATTACGTTTTTATGTAAACAGAGGCAAACTTACGGCTTTTTTTTCGGTAGTCAAGCGATACGAGGTGAAAAGTCTTTAATTTCATAGTCAGTGTAAGGGATATCGATCTTGAACAAAAAACATTTTTCCCTTTTATATTATTTTATTCTGTCACCATATCTTGTTGTAAATCAATATAATGCCGTGCGAATACTTTTCGAATTCCACTGAAACGGTTTGTAGTCCTGCTTCTGCTTGCTTTTCATCCGGCAGAAACAGGTTTTCTTCATGCGTGTGTCTTTTCTGCAGCTGTTTTCCGGCAAGAGCATAGGCGGATTTGTGTTTCTATCCGGCGGCATCCGAAATATCACCTTGGTGAAGCAAGTAGTTCACCTTAGTGAAATGGCATTTTCACTAAGGTGGAATAATGGATGGAATGGGGTGGCTGTATGATAACAGCCTTTAGTTAATGTGATTAGCGTTCACTGTACCGGCTTCGGAATTTAGTATCTGCATACCGATTAAAAGGGATATGGGATCTTTCTCCCGAGAAGTCTCCAGAAAAGGCACATTAAAAGCATGGCTTTATGTCAAAGCTGTGGCAGGCTATCCGCCTTAACAGAGCCTTAAAGGGCATAAAGCGGTTATGGAATAGAATACCAGACGGGCTGATAGCTGGTACAAGCCCCCCCTTATGCACGGGTGGCATCGTTGGTACGCTCGTTGCAGAATGGTTTTGAATAATTTGCCAATGTGTCAATGTGCTAATATGCCAATTGGCTGCGCTCTATTCCGCATGATCATTGGCATATTAGCACATTTGTGAATTAATTCATTATTAATCAGTTATACGATAACTCTTATATCGAAGTTACGTTTTTGATAGTTAAAAAGCGAAGAAAGGACGGACGTTATATCCGGAATCAGAAAGCTTGCTGTAAGTTTTGACAGCTACTCTTTCCCAAAAAACGCCATCGAGCATCTCAAAGTGCCAAATAAGAATCCAGGCATCTGTCGCTACATTGGATTCGGTGGTGCATCTGAAAATGTTTCTGTTGCCGACAATTTCTCCCAACGTACTTCCGGCTTTGGCTAATTGTTTACTTATTTTTTCTCTTGTTTCGGTTCCATATATCAGAGTTTCTAAACTGTATGCAGACTGTCTTTCAAATGTTCTCGGAGATTTTCCCCCTATATTTATGAGCAGATCGAACCATTGACCTATACTCGGCATGAACCACGGACTGCATATATTTTCGTCATTCGGTATTTTATTTTTCGTCCGATAATCTTTTATCTTAAAAAAAGCTTTGTATGTATTCTTAAGTTGAGTATCATCATAAGTATTCAATATTACTTGCGTTTCAGAATAGCCATTCATGTTATTCTCCAGTAAATCGTTTGTTGTCATATTAGGGATATCGGGTTCATCTACCTTGTCTCCCCATTTTGCCACTCCTATGTTTTCCAATCCCATCACATAGGCATGTGTCCATCCTTTCTTATTGCATTCCGGATCGGTCATTTTTTCCGGATCGCAAGTAATTACCATCCCTGCAGCATCTTTGTAGTCGGGGATTGTGTTGCCCTCAAAGACTCCATCTCCGGGGAAAATCTCTATTTTATTGTTTGCCGTGAAAAAAACAAAATCACCGGGAGTGAGTTCCCGTGTTTTCTCTATGGCAGATAACGGGCTTTTCACCTCTAAGGTGTAGCAGCATCCTGCAGTGAACGCTGTGGAGGGGGTGAATGAGTAGGTCAGTGTTTTGTCTGTGCTTGTGCCGGAAGTTGATACATCGGTTATTGAATAGCTCCCGGCTATGGCTGTCGCTGTCTTGGTGGGGAGGACAATGGCACGGAAACTGCCGTCGTCCATTTTGCAGGGAGTGACATTGTTCAGTTTCACGTTTTTGGCTGTGACATCGACAGTCAGGTCTGATAATGTTCCATTGTTGCGATAGGTGAAGACTGCATCCGCGGGTGGAACATATTTGAAATGCGCTTGTGGCTTCAATATCAGTAATGCGAACCGATGCTCGAATTCAAAAGTCAGGGTTTCCTCGCTGACCTTTCCTACGGCGGTCATCAGGTCACAGGCGGTATATTCATCGGAACCGGATTGATCCGCTCCGGGTTTCAGCTTTTCGTTGTCCACTAGTGAGGTCATGATTTCATCTATGGTTTTACTGGTATCTATAGTGACACCTTCCTTGTAGGGATAGTACGCGATATAGTCCATACCTTCATTCCAATAGAGCGAAGTACCGGCAGGAGGAGTCCACTCACCTGTGTCAATGCCTGTTTTCTTATAAGTCAGTTTGATGTTGTTGACGGCATCTGCTATCGCATTATTTTTAACGGCGAAAATGCCGATGGCGTCTCCTGCACTAAACTGCGTTTCGGCTCCGTCTTCCAAGGGAGTACGTGCAAAGGGGGAGCCGGATATGGAGAGATGATTGAAATTGCTTGCCGTGGCTTTCACGATGAGGGGCGTCTGGTTAGTTCTTTTGCCATCCTCTGGGTCGTTTTCGTGCGTACATGCGCCACCTATGACAAGGAGGCCGCATAATACCGTGACGATAAAAGAGTATTTCATATGTATATATAGTTTTTCTTTCAGATTCAATTAATTGTTCCGTCTACAGATCCCTGACCGCCATTCCCCCATGTGGGATGACTTTCTGTTGTGGCAGTGACTACTTTTTTGTCTATGCCGATGGTGTAGCTCACGAAAGCCCCCGACAGCCATTTGTCAAGTGAAGGTAAAGGCTGATTGGTCAACGTGACGGTTTGCGTTCCTTTGATTCCTATGTATGTATAGGTGATGTTGAATGTGTTTCCTATATTTGTGGGGAGCAGGAAGTAGGTACATAGCATAGCTTCCTCCGGAGTACTTTTATCCGGTACGGACAGGGATTTTGTGGTAGCGGTAAATGTTTCGGCAGTAACCGTTGACGGATAAGTCCAACCGAAACCCTTGTCGTCATCGTTTGCCGGCACATGAAAAGCCAGTGTCCCGCTTTTTGCTCCCGTAATGGAGAAAGCTGTGATTACCTTTCCCGTTATGTCGTCATTACTTTTCACATTGAAAACCACCTTGGTAAGTGCGTGTTGCATTTTGAAATCCACACTGCCCCCGTTTTGGTTTATAATGGGGGTGGCGGCAAGCAGGTCCACCTGGTCGGCTTCTGCTGTGGGTGTAGTGTAAGTGAATGAAGGATAACCCTTTTGGATTGCGTTGCTCGGCGTAACGCCCGTGGCATTGTGGGGTGCATAGGCAAAGAAACTGATTTTATCCGAATCATTGTTTGGCCAATACTTCAGGGGAGTGTATTGCCATGTGCCGTTTTTCTTTTCCACCAGCTGATTGTACATGAAGTTGGGGGTGGAAACTGTTGCGTCAAAGTTGCCGTGGGTAAGACTGGCAAATACTCCGATGGAGGTAAGATTGTCGTTGTTTATATCGCCGGCCCTTGTGGCGGTCGTTACATTGTTGGAGAAGCCTATGGGAACATTTACGGTTTCTGTGCCTGTATCCTTTTCGCAAGACGTGAGTGTCCATGCCGAAAGGATTATAAAAAAGAGTATCTTTCTTAATCTTCTCATTGTTTTATTTATGTGTCAATTTCAATTTGTCGGTTGGTGTGCCCGGAGAAGGACATTCAACCTTATCCGGGCTTATGCAATATTTAATTTACATCAAAATTACCGGTAACGCTACCCCAGTCGTTCACTTTAGCCGCACTTACTTTTATTTCCTTCAGAGAAATAGTGAAAGTGTATGTGTAAAATTTACCTCTTTTCATGTGATTGGCAGGTAATGAAACTGCTGTTTCCAAATGGCTTACTGCGTATTTGGGATTGTCATCGCTGCTATCTGCCGTTTTGGATACAATATCGTAATGGAAGCCAATCTGAATATCGCCACTTGTACATCCGTCGGCACCGTCTGCCGCAACTTCTTCAGCATTATCGTTGATTGGAATTAAGTACAGGTATTGATCTTTTTTGAATAAATCTACCGGAGTTTCTTTGTTCCCTTTTTTCAGAATGATGCCTTTAATGGATTTTTCCGTACCATCGGCCCATATTTCCGTGATCTCCTTCTCTTCCATTTTCATGATCTTTTCGATACTGTAATCGCCTTCAGCGATTGTAGCATTTTCATAGTCCCAATGAAGGTCTTTCCATGTTGCCTTCGTATAAAATTTAGAATTTTCGTTGGTTAATTTATTAGTCTGATCAAAAGACAGGCTCCCTCCCTTTTTGCCTATTATCCACATGTGAGTGATATAGATGAAGCTGCTTGTTCCGTCCAATCCGCTATAGTCAGCGCCTAATTTGGCTTTAAAATTTATTTTAGAAAGTGTATGCCTGAAGTTGAATTGTATGGCCTCATCTTGTGCTGTTTTGTTTAATTCTTCAGCTACAACCAAGTCTACCATTTCATCAATTTTGGTTGCTTCTTTCAATGTGAAATCAATGGAAGGTATGCCGGTATCATCAATTTGGGAAGTCACGATTCCTACACGGCCTCCGGATACATTGCTCTCATAAGGAGCATAGGCAAAGAAAGACACTTTGTCTGTCGTGTTGTTCGGCCAATACTTTGTCGGGGAATAAGTCCATTCATTTGCATCTGCGTCATAAGTCACTTTTTGATTGAACATAAAAGATGGAGTTACGGTTCCTTTAGCCTCATTCCAATTTTTACTCCCTGTGTAATATCCCATAATGCCGAAACCGCCATAATGGGTCTCGTCACATGTTCCTTGCATGGTTGTGGTAGAAACATCTGTGCCTCTGGTCGCTACCCCCGTGTAGACATCGAATCCGACAGCTGGATTACCGCCTGTTCTGACCTCCGTAATTTCATTCTGCGAACAACCTGCCACCAGCAACGTTGCTATCGCCATTAATAAATGTTTTGTTCTCATTTTTTTATTGATTAGTATTATACTTTTGTTTTACAAAGGCAATTCTGTGTTTTCTTCTTTCCCCCAGTCGTTTACATCTGCATTGAAACCGGAGTTGGGATCTTTTTCAGGTTCTACATCAGGTATTCGTCCGGGTGTTTTTGCTTCTATATGTAGGTAGATGGCACCTGTTTCATCCGTGTCTTTTGAGATACTCACTTTATCGAAGTTTTGTTCTATCTTAGTCTTTCCGTCTACTAGATTGGCACTCAGGCTCATGCTGTGGTCGGTTTCTTCGTCAAAGCCGAAAACACAGATTTCGCCTGTAAGAGTGCCGTCGGTGAAAGATCCTTCGTGGAAGGTCGGGTTTCCTATGGAAAATTCCTGTGTAATCATCTTTTCACCGCGTTGGCCGTTGTGCAGCAATATGGAGGCGTGGATGCCTCCAAGGCGGCAAGTAGCATCTTTTATGTTGTTCAGTCCGTCTATGCTAATCCGCACTTTCACTGTGCTTGTCAGCTCGGTAGGGGTGAATTGCAGTGAGCATTCTATGTTGTCCGTCACTTCAAATCCCTCGATGACGCAGGTTGCCAGCTTTTCGGGTGAGGTAGTGCTAACTTCGCTTGCGGAACGATTTTCTATTTGTTTGGCATACGCTTCGAAGGTGTGGAAAGCATTCTCTCCTCGGAAAGCAATGCCGCCGAAATCACTGAATGAACGGTTGAATAAGATCACGTTATAATGTCCTTTGGGCAAACGGGTGATGGCGTGAGTACGGTTGCCCATCAGTACGGTTTGAGGCGCTCCTCCATTTTGGGGATAGAAAACGGCCGTCGCGCCATAGGTGTCTTCTCCCTCCAGTCCGGCTTGGCTCCAGTCTGCCATGAGGGTGACTCCCACAACTTCATAGTAGGTAAGTTCGCGCCTATCGCAAGATATGAAAAGCAGAAAGGAAAGCAAGATAAAACGCATTCTCATTTTACACCTCCTTTTACTTTATGGTTTAATATCCATGCAAGGGAGATTTTAGCTTTGGTGGGACCAAACCATGTATATCGTCCGTTGTTTTGCCACAACAATGTCTGATGGTTATCGTTGGCGTGGTAATGTTTGTAATAGGTTCTCAGCACTCCTATTCCGAGGTTGAATTCCAAATGCAGATTTCGGGAAATGCGTTTTGCATATCCGTAGCTGATTCCTGCGGCAATGAAGAATTCTCCTTGATAGCCATTCTCTTTCCATTGCAAATCGTACTTTCCGCCTCCGGCATACAGCCCGGCGAAGTGTCCCGTAAGGATATTTCGTTTCTTCTTATTGTCTAGCCAGTAACGTGTTTCCAGTCCTCCGGATAATATTTGCATACAGTATTTGTCGTTATCAAACAGCCACCACGGAAACATCAATTCGCCGTTGAGCGACCAACATTTGCCGACGGGAACTTCGACTTCTATGTTTGGTATTAAAGCAATGTCAAACAGCATGTTTGTTTTCAGGGCGAGAAATGGAACCGACTTATTGTATTTCGTTTTTCCGGCTCCATGGTCATTGCCGGTATCTTCATTTCCAATGCCGATATGCTTAGAGTGAACACATGCGGTTTGGGAATGCCCGGGATGTTTCATTCTTTGTTCGTGTATGCTGATATTACTCTTTTGAACATTTGTTTGGAAACATAAAAAACTGTCTTGTCCATGAGTGGGCAGGAAGCAGGCTGTTAGAATCAAAGTTTGCAATAATACGCGTTTCTTCAGTTTTTTTTCACCTGACCATAAATGTGTACTAATGTAATTGCTTGCTACTTTAATAATCAGCAAACTGAGTATATAAAATAACTTTGTCATTCCTAATCAAAAAACGTTCTTAATAGGCAAACGTTTTTTAGAATAATCGCAAAGTTATAATAAATCTCTGGAATAACCTCGGGAAATTGGAGAAATGACGCTAAATGACTTTGTACCAATGTCGTTACGGTGTCAGATGAGGACAAACCGAAAAAGCGGAAAATGCAAGAAATAGCAGAATATAGCAGGAGAACGGTTTGCAAATCATTACCCAAGAAGATGTAAGATTTAACACATGTAGGACGCTATTTCACCGTTTGTCACCGTTTTGCGTAGCAAGGTTTAACTCGTTGATATTTAACTTTGCAAACAAAAAACGAGTATGGCAAGAAGTACATTCAAAGTGCTGTTCTACGTGAACGGCAGCAAGGAGAAAAACGGTATTGTCCCCATCATGGGGCGAGTGACAATCAACGGTTCTGTGGCGCAGTTCAGTTGCAAGCAGACCATCCCGAAAACGCTTTGGGATGCGAAGGGTAACCGAGCCAAAGGCAAGAGCATTGAGGCGAGGGACATCAACCACGCTTTAGACAACATAAAGGCGCAAATCATCAAGCACTACCAGCGCATTTCAGACAGAGAGGCGTATGTTACGGCAGAAATGGTGCGCAATGCCTATCAAGGAATCGGCAGCGAGTATGAAACATTGCTCGGAGCATTTGACAAGGACAACGCCACGTTTCAAAAGCGTGTAGGTACTGACCGTGTAAAAGGGACTTACATGGCAAGGGTTCGTGCAAGAAACCATGTAGCGGCATTCATCAGGGCGAACTACAAGCGAAGCGACCTGTCTATGCTTGAACTTACTCCCGACTTCATCAAGGAGTTTGCCGTATTCCTTTCCACCGACAGAGGATTGCAGAACGGCAGCATCTGGACTAACTGCATGTGGCTGAAAGGGGTTGTAATGCGTGCACACTTCAACGGACTGATACCGAGAAATCCATTTGCGCAGTTCCATATAAGTCCCAACATAAAGGAACGTGAGTATCTGACGGAAGAAGAACTGAAAACACTGATGACACACGAATTTGCGGATGCCAAACTTTCCTACATCCGTGACATCTTTGTTTTTGCCAGCTTTACCGCACTGTCATTCGTGGATGTCAAGGAACTTACCACTGATGATATAGTGGAGGTGAACGGTGAGAAGTGGATATTATCCAAGCGGCACAAGACCAAAGTCCCGTTCCAAGTGAAACTGCTTGACATCCCTTTGCAGATTATCAAGCGTTACGAAAAGTTCCAAACGAACAAGTCTGTTTTCCCGAATCTGAACTATTGGTCTATATGCAAGCCGTTGAAAAAGATGATAAAAGAGTGCGGAATCACAAAGGACATCTCATTCCATTGTGCAAGGCATGGGTTCGCCACCCTCGCACTGAGTAAGGGTATGCCGATTGAAAGTGTCAGCCGTGTGTTGGGACATACGAACATCGTTACGACCCAACTCTATGCGAAGATAACAACGCAGAAGATAGACCACGACCTTACGATGTTCGGTGACAAACTGAACCAATCTTTTGGAAACACAACAATGGCATAGGACTATGGAAAGAAACATTATAAGAATAGACGAGTTCGGCAATGTTACTTTACCGAATGATATAGCCAATGTATGGATGAACGAAGCCGAGCTGTTGGATTTGTTCGGTGTTAGCGTCCTGACCATTCGGGCAGGGATAAAGGCTCTTTGCAAGAATGGTGTATTGAGGGAGTACGAGATAAAGCGTACCATACGCCTATCCGACAAGTGCAGCATGGAGTTTTACAACCTTGAAACGATAATCGCCCTCGCTTTCCACTTTAGCACATTCGGAGCGAAGCAGATGCGCAATGCAATTATGAAAAGGCTGTACTTGCGAAAAGAGAAACAAGCCATCTTCTTTTCGCTGAACAATGCCGATATAGCCAAGTCCAAATACCTCTCATAGATTGGGATGTGAGACTGACGTAATGCAGTCAGTAAATCTGCAAGTCAGTACAACAACACGACAGATACTCTGATTTTTTCTCCCGAAAAGCGTCATCCGACCATTCGCTTTTCGGGAGTTTTTTCGTCTTTTCAATCCGATTCCATAGCCAAACCATTGAAAGTTTTTGTTTCGAGGGGCTTTTTTCTATATTCTGCTATATTTTGCGTAACAACTTATCCATTAAATGCTTATACTTTTGTGGCTGGTATTTTTCAATCTTAAAACCATTTGATTATGTCAGCTAACAAACAACAAGACAACCACAAACCGCCATCAGATGGCAGCGTGGCAAAAGAAGAGTTCATCCGAGTGGGAACAACGCTCTACAAGATTGTGGAGCAGCCAAGACTGAACGGAGGGTATGTAAGGAAACGTATCGCATGGAACAACGAGACCCTGCGCCAGGACTATGGCAAGGACTACATCGGCAGCGTTCCCAAGTATGACGGTTTCTGCACCGTTCCCGAACACATCGGCTACCGCCCCGTGGTCGGTAAGTTTCTTAACCTCTATGAACCGATAGACCACCAACCAAAGGAAGGGGATTTCTCTCACATCCAATCATTGGTACGGCACATCTTCGGGGAGCAATACGAGTTAGGAATGGACTATCTGCAGTTGCTCTACCTGCAACCCATTCAGAAGTTGCCTATCCTGCTGTTGGTATCGGAAGAACGCAACACGGGCAAGAGTACGTTTCTCAACTTTCTAAAAGCCCTCTTTCAGAACAATGTCACGTTCAACACCAACGAAGATTTCCGCAGTCAGTTCAATTCCGATTGGGCAGGAAAGCTCCTTATCGTGGTGGATGAGGTGCTGCTCAACCGCAGGGAGGACAGTGAGAGGTTAAAGAACCTCAGTACAACCCTATCCTATAAGGTGGAAGCCAAAGGCAAAGACCGTGACGAGATTGCGTTCTTTGCCAAGTTCGTGCTATGCTCCAACAACGAGTACCTGCCCGTAATCATAGATGCAGGAGAAACACGTTATTGGGTACGCAAGATAGACCGCTTGCAGTCCGATGACACCGACTTTCTGCAAAAGCTGAAAGCGGAGATACCCGCCTTTCTCCATTTCCTGCAACACAGACAGCTATCCACCGAAAAGGAAAGCCGTATGTGGTTTGCTCCCTCATTGCTGCATACCGAAGCCTTGCAGAAGATTATCCGCAGCAACCGCAACCGATTAGAGATAGAGATGCAAGAACTTATCCTTGACATTATGGATAGTATCGGCACGGACACATTCTCGTTCTGTTACAACGATCTTCTTCTTTTGTTGGTACACTCGCAGGTAAAGGTGGAGAAGTGCCAAGTCCGAAAGGTATTACAGGAATGTTGGAAACTCACCCCTGCACCGAATACGCTTACTTACACCACCTATCAAGTGGACTATACCCGAGAGTGTCGCTATTCTCCCATACGGAGGATAGGACGGTTCTATACCGTAACAAGAGAACAGTTGACATCACTCTGATTATTTTGATGAAATGATGAATAAGTATATAACCATACTGATATATAAAGGTTTGTATTCTCATCAAACACTCATCAAAAACAACTTACTGATGAAAAGAGAAAAAGGGTCAGGCAGACCATGCACTATAAGGCAAATGATGATTTTCTCTTTTGGTAAGTACTTTGATGAAACAATGATGAGAGCGCATAAGGTTGCTATCCAATAGTTTGGCATACACATTCATCAATTTATCGGTTTTACATTCATCATCAAACCATAGAAATATGAACATACAGGAAGTAAAGAACATACGCATTGCAGACTATCTGCAAAGTTTGGGTTATACGCCCGAGAAACAACAAGGCAACAGCCTTTGGTACAAATCGCCGTTGAGAGAGGAAAAGGATGCCTCCTTCAAGGTAAACACCGAACTTAACAGGTGGTATGATTTCGGGCTTGGCAAAGGCGGCAACATCATCGCATTGGCAGAGGAACTATACGCAACCGACTATGTGCCTTACTTGCTCAACAAGATAGCGGAGCGAGTACCGCACATCCGTCCAGTATCTTTCTCTTTTCGCCAGCAAGCATCCGAACCGAGTTTCCAACAGTTGGAGGTGGACGAACTTACCCATCCTGCATTGCTCAGCTATTTGCAGGAACGAGGCATAAACACCGACTTGGCGAGGCTGGAATGTAAAGAACTGCACTTCATCCATAACGTCAAGCCCTATTTCGCCATCGGCTTCCCGAATGTGGCAGGAGGGTATGAAGTGCGCAACCGTTTCTTCAAGGGCTGCATTGCACCGAAGGATATCAGCCATATCTGCCAGCAAGGAGAGCCGAGGGAGAAGTGCCTTGTGTTTGAGGGTATGATGGACTACCTGTCATTCCTCACGTTGCGGATGAGGAACAGCCCGACTATGCCCAACCTTGACGGACAGGATTACGTCATCCTCAATTCGGTTGCCAATGTTTCCAAAGCCATAGACGTGCTGCACGGATACGAGCGCATCCACTGCCTGCTCGACAATGACGTGGCAGGACGGAAAGCATATTGGGAACTGGAAAAAGAGTTTGCCGGACGCATCCGCGACTTTTCCAGCAACTACAACGGACACAAAGACCTGAACGATTACCTGTGCGGAAAACGGCAGAATTTAACCGTTAGTCCACCGCCACGAACCATCGTTAAGCCCAAGAAGAAAGGATTGGGGCTATGAACCAACGGAGTAATAAACGGGAGCTGCCCGAAATTCATTCATTGAAGATTGGGAGGTAGCAAGTTTGTGTTTCGGGTGTACCGAAACCGCTTACTACTCACTTTCCAAATCTCGGAAAGTGGCATCCCGTTGGTCTATACAGTATAAACAGTAACAGCATTGAAAACAGGAATATGGAACATAAGGGACATAACAAGGGCGGTCGCCCGAAAAAGGAAACGGCAGAAAAACTGAGCTATCGCATCGGTGTGAAGATGGCGGCAGCCGACTACTTCCGTCTGCTGACACGGGCGTATGAGGCGGGCATATCGCCAAGCGAGTACATGAGGGAATGTTTCCGAAACGGATATGTGCAAGAACGGTTGTCGAAAGAGCACTCCGATTATGTGCGTCAGCTTTGCGGCATGGCGAACAATCTCAACCAGCTTGCGCATAAGGCGAACGCCGGAGGATTCTCGGAAGCCCGTTGGGATTGCAAAGTGGCGGTAGCAAGGATTCATGAACTTCTGAACAAGATAGGGATATGATGGCGAAAATCGTAAAGGGAAGCGACTTCAAGGGTGTGGTGGATTACATTCTTGACAAAGGCAAGGGGACGCAGGTGGTGGCATACGATGGCTTGTTCATGGAAAACAAGGAAACCATCGCCATGAGTTTCAACATCCAGTCTCAGATAAACGGCAAGGTGGCGAAGCCAGTCGGACATATCGCCCTCAGCTTCTCCAAAGAGGACGAGCCACGACTGACCAACCGTGTAATGGCTGGTATCGCACTTGAATATATGGAAAGAATGGGCATTCGGGACACGCAGTTCTTCATTGCCCGACATTTCGACAAGGAGCATCCGCATGTGCATATCGCCTTCAATCGCATCGACAACAACGGCAGCACTATTTCTGACAGGCACGAGCGTCTGCGCAGCACCCGTATCTGCAAGGAGCTAACCATGAAATATGGGCTGTATATAGCTGGCAGTAAAGATAACGTCAAGCGTAACCGCCTGAAAGAGCCGGACAGGACAAAGTATGAACTATACGACATTCTCAAAAAAGAGGTAGGCAGGTGCGGTAACTGGAACGTGCTTGTTGCCAATCTGAAACGGCAGGGTGTGGAAGTCAGTTTCAAACACAAGGAACGGACAAACGAGGTGCAGGGCGTTGTATTCACAAAGAACGGCTACCGTTTCAACGGCTCCAAGGTGGACAGGCGTTTTAGTTATTCCAAGATTGATGCAGCCTTGCAGCGCAACAGGTATAATGAACGTATGGGCATGACAGCCAAAGTACATGATGTTGCCATGCTAAACAAACCGTCCGGTTCAGCACGCAATGAGTTATTCAGCGGTTCGTTGGGATTGCTGAACGGCAACGGCTCGTCTTACAACGCCGCTGATGTAGAAGCCAGTCAGGAAATGACAGAGATACTTCGCAGGAAAAAGAAACGCAAACGGGGAATGAGATTGTAATATCCGCAGATATATAACCCAGTAAATGAGCGAAGTCCGTCAGTAGATTTTATTTCTGACCATACTTTTTAACGAATAGTTTTCGATTCGCTTCCCCCCATGTAATCATAGCATCGAGGATAGGCAAGAGCGATTGCCCAAGTTCTGTAATGGAATATTCTGAACGTGGCGGCAGTTCGGGGTAAATTGTTTTAGCTACAAGTCCATCATCCACCAGTTCTTTTAGTTGTAAATCGAGTACGCGCGGTGTGGCTTCAGGTAGAGCTTTGTGTAATTCACTCGGACGCATTGACGCATTGCGCAATTCATCCAGTATGCAGGATTTCCATTTGGAATCTATCAGACTCATCGTCAGCCGAAGCGGACAACTCAAATCAACGGGTATTTTTCTTTCGTACATTCTTCGTGTCGTTATTACAAATGCAAAAGTAAGTATAATCTCTGATAATATAGATATACCGAAAAATAATTCAGTATATGAATAATTTTTCGGTACTTGCCTACCTCGGCATTACCCTGTAACTTTGCAAACGATTAATAAAACAAAAAACATTATGAGAGATTCAATTAAAGAATACGAGGCAGTACAGGAAGCTGCCATGAAGTTTGTAAAGAGTGTAGCAGAAGGCAATAGCAAATATGCACGCGAGTTGTTTACCGATGATGCTGTATTGTTTGGCTTTCTTGATGGAGAACTGGAACATGGTTCCATTGAGCAGTTTTACCGCAACGTGGATACCATCAGCGGCGGCGAGGCATTCAAGGCACGTATTGATGTGGTGGCAGTGGAAGAAACACTGGCGGTGGTTCGTGTTTTTGAAGAGGGCTGGGGAAACCGTATCGATTTCACCGACTATTTGCTTCTGCTGAAAATCGATGGTGAATGGAAATGTGTAGCTAAAGCCTATAATCAAAACTCAAATACGATACAAAAGAAATAGAAACAATGAGAAAAAGAATTGTCATATTAAACGGAAGTCCACGTATGAAAGGCAATACGGCAGGACTGGTGGAAGCCTTCAAACAAGGTGCGGAAAAAGCAGGACATACGGTGGAAGTTTTCAATTTGCAACGAATGGACATTCATCCCTGTTTGGGATGTCTGGGCGGTGGATGCGATTCACAAAACCCTTGCGTACAGAAAGACGATATGGTAAAAATTTATCCATATTATGAAACGGCAGACGTATTGGTTCTGGCCTCGCCGATGTATTACTGGAGTATCACCGCACAGTTGAAAACCGTCATTGACCGTTTGTTTGCCGTGACGGAAAAAAGTCAGGAGTACCATACGCCTATGCAACATTGCGTCTTACTTATGGCAGCAGAAGGCGACACACCGGATAACTTCGAGCCTGTGGAGCATTACTACCATGCTTTACTTCGTCACCTCGGTTGGGAAAACGTAGGCGAAATATATGCTGGCGGTGTTATGCGGATTGGCGATATTACTGGACATCCTTCGTTAGAAAAAGCATATTCATTAGGTAAAAACATCTGAAACAATGAAAGTTTTACTGATAAACGGCAGCCCTCATAAAGATGGGTGTACTTTTACTGCATTAAATGAGGTCGTCCGTACTCTACATAAGCATGATATTGAAACTGAGATACTGTATCTTGGTAACAAACCTGTTGCCGGATGCATTGCCTGTATGAAATGCTTTGAAATAGGGCATTGTTTTCGTGACGATGCTGTGAGGGATATACAAGACAGGCTTGACGAGTTTGATGCTATCATATTGGGGTCGCCTGTATATTATAGTCAACCTACTGGGCAGATAACATCATTCTGTCAGCGATTGTTCTTCTGTAAAGAGGACAAAATGGCTGGAAAACTTGGAGCATCCGTTGTATCTTGTCGTCGTGGTGGAGCTTCAGCCACATTTGAACAGCTTAATCAGTATTTCACAATTTCGAATATGCCTATTGTCTCATCGCAATATTGGAACTCCGTTCATGGATTTACTCCGGAAGATGTTCGTAAGGATGAAGAGGGGTTACAAACAATGCGTTCTCTCGGAGAGAATATGGCATGGCTATTAAAAAGTGTAAAAACCGCCAAACAATGTGGTATGGAGAAACCTGTATATGAGATGAGATTACGTACAGATTTTATACAAAACAATTAAAAAGCAAAAACAATGAAACCGAAAAAGTTTTCAATGTCGCTAATAGCGTGTTGTACAGCAATGCTATTTATAACAGGGACGATATCTGCTCAAAACACCGAAAAAGCTTTTAAGATGCAAAAACAATGTATCTTAAACTGTCATTCAAATCCAGAAATGACAGAAATAATTAAAACCATCGAATATTATGTAGAGGGTGGAAGAAAGGGCGATAGTAAAATTACAAAGAAAGCTTTTACAAATAATGCCACTATGTCTTGGTCTGAAAGCGGACAAATAAGAACTGTACCGATTAAAGTCTTGTATGACATAGTGGATAAAAGTGGCGCATCAACTGCAAGCTATAAATTGTTAGATTGCAATATAGAGCAAAATATCGCAATCGTTAAAATTCAATCTCAATTTGGTCCTCAGGAATATATTGACATGTTTACACTAATAAAAGATATTGACAATTGGAAAATTGTTAGCAAAATTTACCGTGTAAAAATTTAGTATAACCCAAATCGATATGTTGTGTCGCAATATAAAAGACTATTAATAATTAAAATGTGAAAACCATACATAACATTATCGCTTTTGGTTATATATTAATAGTATTTTTTATATGTAGTATAGCCAATACTTGCTATAAAAAATGGCTAGAAATAGAAATATGGGAATCCAACAGTTGGAAAATTGACGAACTCCGAAAATATATAAATGATATCCATATTCAACTGATAGAATTTTCTTTATTGGGTGAAACTATATTGGAATGGGATGATGAAGACTTGAAATATTATCACGCCCGGCGTATGGCAATGGACAGTATGCTTTGTCGTTTCAAAGCTATCTATCCGGTAGAACGCATAGACAGTGTATGCCATCTTCTCGAAGATAAGGAACGACAGATGTGCCAAATCGTTCAGATACTTGAACAACAGCAAGTCATCAACGATAAAATAACTCGTCAAGTACCCGTAATCGCGCAGAAAAGTGTGCAAGAACAGCCCAAGAAACCTAAACGAAAAGGATTCTTGGGCATCTTCGGCAAAAAAGAGGAAGCAAAACCCACAATGACCACCACGATGCTCCGTTCCCTTAACCGGAATATGATAGCTGAACAACAGGCACAAAGCCGCCGTTTATCGGAACACGCCGATAGTCTTGCTGCACGAAATGCGGAACTCAACAGACAACTGCAAGGACTGGTAGTTCAAATAGACGAGAAAGTTCAAGCAGACTTACAGAAACGGGAAGCGGAAATAGCCGCCATGCGTGAAAGGTCTTTTATTCAGATAGGCGGCTTGACAGGATTCGTTGTTTTATTATTGATAATCTTACATAATTATCCACCGAAATATCACCCATATCAAACGATACAAACGAGAAACTGCGGATTTAATAGAACAGTTGAAACAGTCTGTTGAACAGAACGAAGCACATATAGCGTCCCGTAAAAAAGCAGTGCATACCATTATCCATGAACTACGCACTCCGCTGACGGCAATAACCGGCTATGCCGGACTGATGCGGAAAGATTGCAGTACGGATAAAACCGGGATGTATATCCGAAACATCCAGCAATCTTCCGACCGGATGCGCGAAATGCTCAACACCATGCTGAATTTCTTCCGGCTGGACAACGGCAAGGAACAGCCGAACATTTCTCCTTGCCGGATTTCGGCAATCACTCACACACTTGAAACGGAGTTTATGCCCATCGCCATGAACAAGGGACTGGCTCTTATTGTGACGAACCGCACGGACGCGGTTGTCTTGACCGATAAGGAACGCATCCTGCAAATAGGCAATAACCTGCTGTCAAACGCCATCAAGTTCACGGAGAACGGTAGTGTTTCTCTGACAATGGACTACGATAACGGGGTCCTGAAACTTATCGTCGAAGATACGGGCACGGGAATGACCGAAGAGGAACAGCAACGCGTGTTCGGTGCGTTTGAGCGTCTGTCAAACGCAGCCGCAAAAGACGGCTTCGGATTAGGTCTTTCCATTGTTCAGCGTATCGTGTCAATGCTCGACGGTACAATCCGGCTGGAGAGCGAGAAAGGCAAAGGCAGCTGTTTCACGGTGGGAATACCCATGCAGACAGCCGGGGAACTACCAGAAAGGATAAATCAGACACGGATTCATCATAACCATAGATTCCACGATGTGATAGCCATCGACAATGACGAGGTATTGCTCCTTATGTTGAAAGAAATGTATGCCCAAGAAGGAGTACACTGTGACATCTGCACCGATGCTGCGGAACTGATGGAACTGATACGAAAAAAGGAATACAGCCTGCTTCTGACGGATCTGAACATGCCGGAAATCAACGGTTTCGAGCTGTTGGAACTGCTACGCACCTCCAACGTTGGCAATTCAAAGGCTATCCCGGTAGTCGTGACAACCGCTTCGGGCAGTTGCAGCAAGGAGGAACTTAT
>OJNQ01001375.1_pt1 | contig 17512 bp, 14 predicted proteins | sample 1597621 | NCBI WGS metagenome assembly OJNQ01 (sample SAMEA2452137, study PRJEB22498) | human gut metagenome | reverse complement strand
GCCCGAATGATGAATTCGCGCATAGTAAGTCCGCTTGCGGATATTGCCTTGTCGATTAAATTCTTCTCGTTTTCGTTCGCCCTAAACGTGTAGGCGAATGGTCTCGTCCTGTTTCCTATATTTTTCCTCCTTCCTCGTTCTCTTGGGGTATTAGGGGTTATCCCCTAACGAGGCGACTTTGTAAAGTCGGTATTTGGCAAGCCAAATACGTTCCTCGCTATGACGTCAATGTAAAGTTTTTTCCATATCTACAACTCACATAAAACCCCGCATTAAATAAAATAATTCTTTTTTCGCACCGAAATTTTAAGTCTGTCGGCAAGACTATAAACAAATCATAATTACCACCTCCGTAAAGAAAAACTAATATGGCTTGTCCGAAAAAAAATGTTTTTGCAAAACTCCCCACACTTAATATATAGAATCAATTTTGACAGACTTTTGACATAATTATCTATCTAAGTATAAGTTTAAAAAGCCTTCGAATAATTAGCCAAAAATATCTGTTTTTACAGAAAAACGACATAAAAAAGCGCTTGCCATTATAGCAAACGCTCATAATATAATTAAAATATTTTATTCTTTTATTCTGATTTTACCGTCCGAAAGATCCCTTTGTTCAAGATTTTCGGCAAGGGCAGTTATAAATTTTTTCTGAATATAGTCGACACTTCCGCGATTCAATCCGTTTTCTTCTCCGTATTTCCTGATAGATTTTCCGTCGATAAATCTTGCTTTAAAATACTCCGTATATTCTTTTAATGTCGTTTTCAAACAATTCTGTAAAAACTTAAGATCTTCCTGTAATGCAATAAAATCCGCCTTATCCGCTACCCCTATAAAAGATTTAGTTTGTTTACAAAGCTGATAACACTTTAAATCGCGGGAATACCAATCGCAAAGGTCTTTTGCATATAAACGATAATTCGGGCTCATTCTGCGGGTACGGCATTTATCTTCTTTATGCTCTCGTCTTACAGGCGCCGGGTAGCCATCATTTTCCAAATCCAGCAATGCCGAGCAGCCGATTTTTTCCCGCCGCGTCACTCTGAAATATTTTTTTATTTGTTTCCCGTTATAATCTGCTTTAGCGCAGAATTCTTCTCTCGTTAAAACAAAATAATCACGATTCCTATATGTATCCTTTTTACATATAACGACTTCTTGTCCGGTTTCAAGATCCGGGACAACATCAATCACATAAAACGGCATTCCGTCGTAACTCTTATAAAAACCGGCAAAAATACGCCGTTCTTTTTTAGGTAAAAGTTCTCCGTTTACATATACTTTCATATTATCCGTCTGCAGGAGAATATCAGAATATTTATCTCCGAATGACAAATCCAAAAAAAATTCAAAAAATGTATCATCGTAATCTATCTTCGCTTTACCTTTTACGTCGGAATAATATTCTATATCGTTTATCAAATAATTTTCGCCACTGATAAAATCCACAGGATTACTGTCTACAACGACCATTATCCCATGCGCGTTTCGTTCTATATCTCCGCCGAGTGTTCCAACATTGAAGTCGATAAAATAATTATTTCTGTTCGCTTCAAAAATTACGGTTTGTCCGTCCTGTCGTTCGATATTTACAATATTATCCGTAACGATGATTTTAGCAATCTTTCCCCTTAAAAATTTAAAAATATTCTTCATTCTTACCTTTTCACTCCTGGTTGAGATAATTATACTGTATTAAACATGACAACTATTGGCATAAATTATAAAATACTTTTTAATTAATTTCAACGAAAAGGTGTCCGCAGAAACGGACACCAAAATATTTATTTCATCCTACATACTCATTTACATTCGGGGGTAAATGCAAGAATATCAATAATTTTAACCATTTTTTTAATTATGTTATCAGGAGTTATTTCATCTGAATTTAATTCTTGAAGTAAAATCTTGATATTGGGCATTTCTCCATTATACAATTCAAAATCCGATAAAACAGTATCTGCTAATTCTTTAGCCATATATCCTGTAGCCCCGATAGGAAAGACATATTTCTTTTGTTTAACCGCAATATCAAATTCTTTGCGCACCCCATCAGCGTTTATTACATTTCCGTTTTTATCGTACTTATTACCGAAAATAAAAAATGCAATACCGCACTTGGAAATCATCTTTTCACGATAGGCATAATATTTTTCTTCTATGCTTTTTTCTTTATCAAACTGTTCATAGTATGTTTTTGGAAATGGGTACATTAATAAATAATCAGCCATATCAAGACCATATGTGGCGGTAGCTTCTGCTATACCTTCATATAAAAACGGTCCTACCCCTAAACCGTTACCGTTAACTATTCGTAATCCATGTCCTTCATCTGATTCAGAACAATCCGATCTTATTAATTCATATCCAAGCTTATAAATAAAATCCTGCGCAGTTTTTTTATCTGCAAATTTATCATACTCGACAGCACTTCCGGATATTAAAATTTTATATGCCATATATTGTTGTTCTATCTCCTTCATTATTGACTCTATATCATTATAATCGTCAATTAATAAAGTATGTATACTATATCGCTCTAAATTTTTTATCCATAATTTTTGTTTTTTATATTCATTACCAACACATTTTTTTGTTATAAAGTAATGATTTTGATTGACTTTATTAACCGTAGTTAAAGTCGATATTATGTTTTGGATGTCAGGATCGCTAAATGAGTATCCTAAAAACAAAACAGTAGAAGAAGCTAACTCATTGTAAATTGCATGTGTAAAATTGAAAGAACTCAGTTTAAAATGCTCATAGTCTTCTTCAGTTATTATAATGCTATCGGGATGATTATAGTCGCCATGACATTTGAAAACTATATGATCACGCTCATCGTCTAATTTTGTAAACGATTCGTTATCATAAATCAAATCATAATGTTTCCGTTCAGCCTTTAAGGCATTTTCAATCAACGGGTCATAATTTGTAGTCCAGTAATTACGGATAGGCAACCTGGCAATTCTATGATGAAACTCTGTTGTTTCGCTGCTTGAAAACTGTTCTCCTATAGATTTTTTAAATTCACCTTTATCATATCCGTTGTTTACATAAGACTGTGCTATAAAAGGATAATTATTTTCGGTTTTTTTTAAAGGGAATTTGATTTTTTTAGCATAAGGACGAATCAATTCTTTCCAACATTTTTTAAATATGGAATTAGACATTCCTGAACCGATAAAAATAGATGCGTTTTTCTGTCTTAGTGCAGTTACATACTCTCTAATCAGCGTGCTTTTTTCAATCATGAATTTTGCCTCCTTAATGGAGAGGAATGATCGTATGTAAAATCAAATCGTCTATTAAAAGCATTATCTATCAGTTGTTTTAAAATGGTGGGATGGTTTTCTATTCTGGACCATTCAACAACAGTAATAGGAACTTCTTTTACGAAATTATCTATAATGCGGCTTGGCATATATGGATATTGCGCCTCAAATTCAGCTCTATTATCTATAGAATACCATTGTCCGAAATCTGATAATAATGGCTTTTCTTCTTCAGAAGACGCACGAATTCCTTGTTTGATTGTCGGCAAATTTATAACAATGATGCCCATTTGACGATTAGCCGGACTATCATACATTGCCGCATGAAGTTCCCAATCGATATGTTTACGTTTTTTAGTATTTTCCCCACACAACAAAATTAAAACCGTGGCATCTTTTATATATTCGTCGCGTATAATACATCTTATTTGTTCAGAAGACAGCCCGGTATCATCAATTTCATTTTCGTGTACAGAAAAATCCTCAAATATACTTTGCATTTGCATAGTTTCAATATTGAATTCCTGCATTTTGATTAAATAATCTTTATACCGTTGATCATCATGATGATAGTAACTTATAAAAACCCTATGTCTTGCAATACTCATTACCAAATTCCCCCTTGTTTGCGAATATCGTAACTACCGGAATGCGCCTTTTCATAAGCTTCCTCGATATACTTATTCGGATCTCTTAAAAAAGCCTCTTCTGTAACAATATCAATATAATTTGGAGAAAGCCATATTTCCCCAAAAGATTTTTTGTTGCCTTGATTTTTTCTTATAATTTCAAAACATTTTGATGTATCCCATTCCAATTTGCCGCTAATGTATGTTTTCATCCAAAGATATCCGTCGTAACCGTAATCTTGTTTTTGAACAACAGCCACAACCCCATTCGTTAAAGACCGTTGACCGCCAGACTCTATTGCTGACAAAGAGTAAGATAATTCCCAATTCATCCAGTTACTCAGCTTCATGTTCGGAGACAAAATTACAATCGTCACAGAAGTATCTCGAATCATTTCCTTCAATCTTTCTTTTATAATAGAAGAAGAAAATGACGATAAATCATCAGAATATCCATCTTCCCCACGATAAAACCGGGAATCATCTCCGAATTTTTTTATAATTCGATCTCTCAAATTATTATCTTTTCCCTCTACCACATCGCTGTACTTATACGATATAAAAGTTTTTCTTGCCATTTGTTTCCCTCCTTAGTTTTTTATATTATAACATTTTTTGCCAAAAAAATCAACCCCTATTATATCAATATAATTGCTATTATGAGAAGACGGGTTCGGAAGTCAAAAATATTACCGATGAAATACCTTTTGATATACCTGATACTTGGTGCTTTACTCGTTTCTCTTCTTTAATTCTTATAAATGGAGGTTATGCTTTTAAAAGTGAAAATTATATAGGCAAAGAAAATGGCGTAAGAGTACTTCGCATTTCAGACTTCAATGAAAAAGGCTTTAATCAAAAAAGACCTGTATATCATAAATATACACCTGAATTAAAACCTTTTGAATTAGAAGTAAATGATATTATTATGTGTATGACAGGCGGAACTGTTGGTAAATCATATTTTGTTTCAGAGTTGCCCGAGCCAATGCTTGTTAATCAAAGAGTTGCTGATATTAAAATAAATGATATATTAAACAAAAAATATTGTTATCATTTCATTTTGTCACCATATATTCAAAGAATCATAGATGAAAGTAAAAATTCTACAAATGACAATATTTCTGTTGCACTAATAAATTCATTTATTGTCCCTGTTCCTCCGCTTGCAGAACAAGAACGAATCGTAGCCGAGATTGAAAAGTTTGAGCCGCTGATTGCCGAATACGATAAACTTGAACAACAGGCTACAAAACTTGACGGCGAGATTTACGATAAACTCAAAAAATCTATTCTGCAATACGCCATTCAAAGCAAACTCGTTCCGCAGAATAGTAACGACGAACCCGCGGCGGTATTGCTCGAACGTATCCGTGCCGAAAAGAAGGCTCAACTCGGCAAGAAATACGTTGAAAGTTATATCTACAAAGGTGATGATAACTGTTATTACGAACATATCAACGGCAAAAACATTGATATTACCGAAATTCTCCCGATAGATATACCTGATAATTGGATATGGGTAAAATTGGGTGATATTTGTTTTGTAACAAAACTTGCAGGTTTTGAATATACAAAATACATAGCCCCAAATCTTACAACTGCAGGTGTTCCTATCTTTAAGGGTAAAAATGTTCAAGACGGAGAAATTATTTATAAATTTGAAGGATATATTCCTGAAAGTATTTCGGATATGCTTGAGAGAAGCCAAGTGCGAAAAAAATGCATTTTAACACCTTATGTGGGCACTATTGGGAATTTAGGTATACATAACCGAAATGGGCATTACCATCTTGGCTCAAATGTTGGCAAGATAGAATTATTGCCATATAATATAACCAGTGAGGAATATATTGTCCTTTACCTAAAAAGCATATATGGTTACGGTGAATTAACGAAAAATAAAAAAGCAACGGCACAAGAAAGCATTTCAATTGAAGCGATACGCGAAGTATATATTCCTATTCCGCCGCTCGCAGAACAAAAACGAATCGTAGAAAAAATCGACGAAATATTTGCTAAACTATAAGTTAAATCCCCTCGAATTCAAGGGGATTTACTATTACCACGTTACAATTTTATCTACAATTTCTTGCTGTTCGCTTGCAGTCTTCCGCAGGTAAATTCGCGTTGTTTCAATGCTTTCGTGTCCCATAAGGTCGGCGAGCAAAGATATATCATTAAACTTTTCAAGAAAATTTTTTGCAAACCGATGTCTGAAAGAGTGCGGATATACCACTTTCGGATTCAGCCCGTATTTGATTGCATAATTTTTAAGTTGTTGTGAAATTCCACGCACGGTAATTCGTTCGCCGAATCTGTTCAAAAACAAGGATCCGCTTGCAACGCCTCTTTCTTTCAGCCACGATTCCGTTTCGATTTTGAGTTTTTTCGGTATGTAAAGCCGCCGAAGTTTGCCGCCTTTGGAATATAAATCGAAATAACCCTTAAAAACGTGTTCCACCTTGATTTGTATCAATTCGCTTACACGCGCTCCCGTTGCCGCAAGATAGCGCACAACAAAATACCATTCCCAATTCCCATCCTTTTTAAGGCTGTTTTTCAAAAACTTGTAGTCGGCATCGCTGATAACGTTTTCTAAAAAGTTTTTCTGTTGAATTTTAACCGCCGATAGGCGCAATTTGTCTTTTTTGATAAATTCAAGATATTTGTTTATTGCCTGAATACGCAAATTTACGGTTTTTGGCTTATATGTTTCCATAAGATAACCCTTAAAAGCCAACAAGTTTTGCTTAGTGATTTCGCCCGAAAGTTGATTATACATCCGTATTGTCAACAAGTATGCGGAAATCGTGTTTTCGGACAGATTTTTCTGTCTTAAATGCTTTTCAAATTCGTCTAACATTTTCGTTAAACCTCCTAAAATAGTGTGCTTATATTTTACTATTTACGGAAGTTCTCTTTAAGTTAAACGACAGCCAATAAGAGAATATTTCTGTTATTATGAGAAGGTTGGAAAAAATGAGCCCGTTTTATTAGAAAATCTGCCTTTTGATATTCCCGACAGTTGGTGCTGGGCGAGACTCGAAAATGCAGTCAATATCAATCCGAGAAACAATGTGGACGATAATTTAATCGTGTCTTTCGTAGAAATGAAGTCGATAATGGATGGCTTTAATAATGCGTTTTGCTATAAAAAACGAAAGTGGCGAGATGTTAAAAGCGGATTCACTCATTTCACGAACGGCGATGTTGTTTTCGCAAAAATAACGCCCTGTTTTCAGAATAGAAAATCTGTTGTCTTTCACGATTTGGAAAACTGTTATGGTGCGGGAACTACGGAATTGCATATTCTTCGGGCATATCCCGATACAATTTTTTCGGCATATCTGCTATATTTCGTAAAATCACCATATTTTATCGAACATGGAAAAATTAACTTTTCAGGCACTGCTGGGCAGCAACGCTTTGGTACAGATGCAGTAAGACATACATTTATACCGATACCACCATACAATGAGCAAATTCGTATCTGTAATCAAATAGAAATAGTATTAGATAAATTAAAAGACGAGAATTAAATCTCGTCTTTTAATTTGCTGAAAATAACGTTAATCTGCTCAATAATACGCTTTTGTTCGGCTAACGGCGGAATAACCAGTAATGTATTTTCAATATCGGCCAATACCCAATTTTTGTTGCCAACGCCACGCGTATTTTCAGCCGCTTGGTCTTGAACCAAAGGACTTTTAAGCAGATATATGAAATATGCTGGGTTAATATAATTATGATTGAATTTAATCAATGCAACACTTACAAAAAGGCTAAAATCTCTATCGTTATCCACAATAACAGGTATTCCTGTTGTTCCAACTTTCGTAAGTAAAATATCACCAGTTTGAGGATTGCATCGCTTTTTTAGTTCATTATGTTCTTCAATAGAAATAAACTTTGTGTTTGCAAAAGATATTTTGCCGGAACTTATATCTTTTACAGAGAGAAACGGTATGCCGTCAGTAGTATATTTCGGGGTGCGATGTGTCCCGTCGGTTAAAGTTGAAACTATACTATTTAGCCTTGTCCACTTCCACGAATCGGGTATATCAAACGGTATTTCGTCGGTTATATTTTTCGTTTCCGAGCCAACCTTCTCATAATAACAGTTATCATCACCTTTGTAGATATAACTTTCAACGTATTTCTTGCCGAGTTGCGCTTTCTTTTCGGCACGAATGCGTTCGAGCAATACCGCCGCAGGTTCGTCGTTGCTGTCTTGCGGAACGAGTTTGCCTTGAATAGCGTATTGCAAAATAGATTTTTTGAGTTTATCGTAAATTTCGCTATCAAGTTTTGTCGCCTGCTGTTCAAGTTTATCATATTCGGCAATCAACGGCTCAAACTTTTCAATCTCGGCTACAATTCGTTCTTGTTCCGCAAGCGGTGGCATGGCAAACAATAAATTTTTAAGGGAGTTAACACTAACACCGCCAATTATTCCTGTCGTTTTTTCTTTGAAAATTTGCGTAAATATCGGATTCTGAAGATAATAATACAGATATTTAGGGTTGATACCAATGGGTTCAAAAGCGCATAATTTATTTCCAAAGCAAACATCTTCCGTCAGTACACCAATTTTCCGTCCAGCACTTCCGCCTTCAATGCAGAGTAATGGTGTATTTATATGTGCGATACGAAAATTCCCTTGATTGTATGGTATTTTTACACCGTTTGTATAATTAATAGAATGGTCAAACCCAACATCTTTTGTTCCAATATAATTGTATCCGCTTGATAAGCCCGTATAATTCTTTTGTTTCTCATTTTCGTTAATGCTATTGCCTGTGTAAATATCCGCAACAGAACTCAACCTACAAAGTATCCAACCATTAGGCAATTCGATTTCACAGACTTCATCGTCAATACAAATAGGATCAGATTTGCCTGTCTTCTCATAATAGCAATTATCATCACCTTTGAAGATGACGGAATCGCCTTTATCCTTTTTGATTTTGCCTTCTTTTATCAGGCGTTGCTTTTCGGCGCGGATACGTTCAAGCAAAACGGAGGCAGGCTCGTCGGCAGGATCTTGCGGAACGAGTTTACCTTGAATTGCTAATTGAAGTATGGATTTTCTTAATTGTTCAGCCTTCATTGTATATCTATCTTTTCCTCTAATAAGCGGCGTTCTTTCGCAATATAATTCTTTAATTCTTCTTCGGTGGGGAGGGTGAATTGGTATTTTGAAGCAAAAATATTTTTTCCGTCGTTTAACACAGAATATTTTGCCATTGTTTCGTTTTTCTCCGAACAAAGAATAATGCCTATTGTTGGATTATCGTCTTCGCCTTTTTGTGTTTGGTCGTAAATACGGACGTAAGAATCCATTTGACCTATATCCTGATAAGAAAGTTTTGTTGTTTTTAAGTCAATCAAAACAAAACATTTCAGGATATAATTGTAGAAAACCAAGTCTATATAGAAGTGATCTCCATCCAGGTCGATATGCTTTTGTCTTGCGACGAACGAAAAACCGCGCCCTAATTCAAGTAAAAACTTTTGCAGATTATCTATCAGGGCTTGTTCGAGTTTCTTTTCGTATAATTCAGGAGAAGGCTTTATCCCCAAAAATTCCAACACATACGGATCTCGGATAAAATCGGTAGGTTGTTTGGATGGCTCGAGAGAAAATATTTCTTTACTTACACTTTCTTTGTCGGTACTGGCAAGCAATCTTTCGTAAAAAAAGGAGTTTATTTGCCTTTCAAGTTGACGAGAACTCCAATTCGATTTGGCGCATTCTTCCATATAAAACAAGCGCACTTTGTCATTGGGGACTTTCAGCAACAGACGATATTGCGTCCAATTCAATTCACCACGCAGTGCGTGGTAATTCGGAAACGTCTGATAAAATTGGCGCATATATCTTATGTTTGAAACGGTAAAACCTTTGCCAAAGTCAACAGTAAGCCGTTTAGATAACTCTTTTATGAAGTCGGAAGCGTATTCTGCTCTTTCTTCTCCGCCTTGTAATTCTACTATTTTCTTACCGATATTCCAATATGCAAAAACCATAGTGGAATTTGCCGTTTGGTAGACTTGATTACGGGCATTTTCGAGGATTTCTTTGATTTGCTCATATGCTTTCAGGTCGAGAAGATCATTCATTTGCGTTACCCTCCAAAAGTGCCATAATTTCGCCGAGAACTCTGTCTATATCAGCATCAAGGCTTGCTCTCTTTTCACGATAGTTTTGAATTAAATCCTGAGGAGGAAGTATCTCTTCTTCTTCATGCGGATAGCCGCAAAGGTCGATATTATAATTGTTATCTACAATTTCCGGCGAAGTATATTTTTTTGCTTTCGGGAAACCGTCGATAGTTATTTCTTCGCGATTTTTCCACCAAGCAGCAACATTATCGAAGTGCTTTAGCTCAATTGGTTTTGTTTTGGAAAAATTTTTATAACCTTCGGGCATATCCATTCTGTAAAACCAAGTTTCCTTTGTTGGCTCTGTATTATCAAAGAATAAGATATTCGTCGTAATGGGAGTGTATGGAGCAAAAACGCTGTGCGGCATACGAATTACCGTATGGAGATTGAATTCCGACAGCAATCTCTTTTTGATGGCAACTTTTGCATTATCCGTACCGAACAAAAATCCGTCCGGAATAATAACTGCACAACGACCGTTTTTCTTCAGGCGATACATAATAACGTCCAAAAATAAGTCAGCTGTTTCGCTACTTCTTAAATCGGCAGGAAAATTATTTTTAACCGCGTCTTTTTCAGATCCCCCATAAGGAGGATTCATAAGAATTATATCGAATTTATCTTCTTCTTTATAATCGCGCACATTTTTTTCGAGTGAGTTCATATGGTAAACTCTCGGCTCGTCCACGTCGTGAAGAAGCATGTTCGTGATACACAAAAGATACGGCATAGGCTTTTTTTCAATACCGTAAATTGTGTTGTTGTATTTTACCACGTCTTCCGGAGAAACTTTTTGCGGTTCAAGATATTTTAACGCAGAAGTTAAAAATCCACCCGTACCGCAAGCAAAATCGGCTACAGATTCGCCGAGTTTTGGAGCAATCATCTGTACCATAAAATCAGTTACGGCGCGTGGAGTGTAAAATTCGCCAGCATTACCCGCGCTTTGAAGGCTTTTTAATATTGTTTCGTAAATTGTGCCGAATTCGTGGCGTTCTTTGTATTCGGAAAAATCGACTTCATTGATAACATTGATAACCTGTCTTAAAAGAACACCGTCTTTCATATAGTTTTGCGCGTCTTCAAAGACATATTTGGCTATCCTTTGTTTGAGAGGTGTATCCTGAGTGATTTCAAAACGTAATTTTTTACCGTCAAGTTCGATTTCGTTGCCTTTAAGATAGGAGAAAAGCAAGTTGTTCACGAAAGAAAGCAGTTTATCGCCTGTCATAACATCGTTGCTTTTATCGTCAACAGCCCAATTACGCCATTTTAATTTTTCAGGAATCAAGCTGACATATTTGTCATCGTAAAACTCCCATTCTTCTTCCTTTGAATCATATACTTTCAGAAAGAACATCCACGTCATCTGACTTATGCGTTGTGCATCGCCATCAACGCCAGCGTCATTTCTCATTATGTCCTGAATCCTTTTAACCAAGTTGGTAACAGCCATTTATTTTTCTCCTTAAGCAGCGTATAATGCGTTTTGAACTTCTTTTACGGCGGCGATATAAGCGTTTTTGCCACCAAATAATTTTGCAATTTTCATAGGGTTGCCGAATTCGGTAAATTCGGGCAATTTGAGGATTGTCATATCCGTGAGTTCGTCGATATTATCGTTGGAATACTTTGTCAACAAGACTTCCAATACCTGTTTGCAATCTTCGGAATATTTGGCAAGAACCTCGTCAACTTTTCTACGTTTTGCACGTTGACTTTTAGTTAAAGGCTTTATTCCATACGCAATATCGCAAATTAAATCGAAATCATCGACATCGGCAGGGTAATACTGCCGTAATTCTTCCAAGAAAACGCCTCTTTCTTTTAATTCCTGCAGTATAGCAGAACGCTTTTCATCGCTCGTCCAATACGTTAAAAATTCATCAAGAGAGGAAAAACCGCTCAATATATTTTTCTTTGTGAAATCTTTAAGACTTTCCGTAACGAGTTTGCCGTCTTTGTCGTAATATTGCACTCTTTCAGAAACAAGTTCAACCGGAACATCTTTAACGTAAATCTTTTTCTTTGGTTCTACCGGTTCAGGGGAATAGACCGGTTCGGGTGGCGTTACAGTAACCGTTGTATAGTCCTTTTTCGGATCGTATTCTTCATCCTGTAATTCCGGTCCGTTAAATTTCGGATCGGAAAACATTACGGAAGCATTGCGGAAATCAAGAATAGTAAAATACATTTTTCCATAATCTTCGGCAATACGGGTACCGCGTCCGATAATTTGTTTGAATTCAGTCATACCGTTTTCGCCGAAAATATTGTCTAAAACAATATTTTTACAAGTCTGACAATTGACGCCTGTCGTCATCAATTTGCTTGTAGTAACGATTGTTGGATATATGCTTTCTTTGTCGATAAAATAATCGAGTTGTTTTTTGCCTTCTTCGTTATCGCCGGTTATACGCATAACGTATCTATGGTCTTTAGCACACAAATCTTTGTTAAACTCACGCAACGCCTGACACATTCTTTCTGCGTGATCGATATCAACGCAAAAGACGATAGTTTTTGCATATCTGTCGGTACGTTTCAGATATTCGGTAATTTTTTGTGCAACAAGTTTCGTTCTTTCGTCAATGACTATGTTTTTATCAAAGTCTTTTATACCATATTCTCTGTCTTCTACGAGTTCGCCTGTTATATCGGTTTTTCCGCGCGTAGGACGATATCCATAAACATCGGTATCAATCGCATAACGGATAACTTTATAAGGAGCAAGAAAGCCGTCTTCGATTCCATCTTTTAACGAATAGGTGTAAATCGGCTCTCCGAAATAATCTATGTTGGAAATCTCTTTCGTTTCTTTCGGAGTTGCGGTCATACCGATTTTGCTTGCGGAAGAAAAATAATCTAAAACCTTGCGCCAATTTGAATCGTCGCGGGCGCTTCCGCGGTGACATTCGTCTACGATGATCAGATCAAAGAAATCGGGTTTAAAACTTTCCTTCAAAAGAGCAAGATTATCTTCCGTGTCATTTTCGGAAAGTTGCTGATAAAGCGAGAGATAAATCTCATATGACGTGTTCATATTCTTATGATAAATCTTCGTCATAGAATTTTTGAAAGGCTTAAAATCACCGATTATTGTTTGATCTACCAGTATATTTCTATCGGCAAGGTATAAAATTCTTTTCTTTAATCCGGATTTCCATAATCTCCATATGATTTGAAATGCCATATAAGTTTTACCCGTTCCAGTTGCCATAACGAGTAAAACTCTATCTTTACCGCTTGCAATAGCCTCAACCGTTCTATTGATTGCAATACGTTGATAATAACGTGGCGGAAATGATTCCTCACCGAAATAATACGGCGTGTTTATTATGGTTTCAAGGTCTTTAGACTCCGCTATCTGCTTTTTATATTGTAAATCGTATAAAGTTTGCGGGGCGGGAAATTCATCCAACGACAGTTTTTCCTGTTCGCCTGTTTCCATATCATAAAACAAGAATCCGTCGCCGTTGGAGGTATAAACAAATCTCACATCTAATTTTTTTGCATATTCCTGTGCCTGTAGCATTCCGTCGCCTACAATATGAGAATTATCTTTTGCCTCAACGATTGCAAGCGGCAAATTTTCCTTATAGAATAAAAGATAATCGGCTCGTTTTTTCGTCAATCGGAAAGCCTTATCTCCACGAACGACGATTTTCCCTGCTGTAATAGGGTATTCCATTCGGATAAGATTCTTATTCCAGCCGGCTTTTTCGATTGCAGGTGTTATATAGTTTAATTTTACTTCTTCTTCGGTCATTTTCGTATCCCCAACTTCCGATAAAATTTTATTATGAGATCATAAAATTTAAAAATTGTTCTTAATGTATTTTACCACTTAATGTTGACAGTAGTATGTCATTTATTATTTTCTTTTACGATTTCAACAATGTCGCAGATGTCACAATTGAGTGCATTACAAATTTTCAAGATAATATCCAAGTGAACAGTTTCATTCCTGCCGAGTTTTGCGATCGCAGTTGTTGTCAACCCCGCGGCCAACCTTAAATCTTCTTTTCTCATATCTTTATCAATGAGAATTTTCCATAATTTTTTATAACTTACAGTCATTGTTCGCACTCCCGAAACTGCAATTTAATTCGTTATTACTATTATAACAGATAAAAGGTTTTCTGTCAAGATAATCTCCAATATGTAGAGATAGCTTATTTCTTTTTTTGACGATATTTTATGAAAATTACTCCTATTAAAAATAAAGAGCCCGATTTCGGACTCTCTACATTACGAACTCGCTGTTTACGCTGTTTTGATTCAGTATTCTTGAAATTTTCCAAGAGGATCTCACATTTGGGGTGCATTTCATTTCTCGTCGACCTTAAATTCATTTCTCGTCGACCTTAAATGTTTTATATTATATAATTTCAAAATGTTTCAGTGCCGCCTTGATGGCCACTGTCATTTGTTTGGTAGGATGCGAACGCGGACGCTTTAACTCTTCCACGGCATTCGGCGCATCGTACATCGGCAAGCCGAGTTCACGCTTTACTTCCGCAATATATGCCGTATGAACTTTGAACCCGTAATTTTCTTCAACATACCGCTGTATATCTTTGTAAGTTGTTTTCTTTTTCGGTTTCTGTTCTTCGGCGTTCTTTTTCGCCTCCTTTAACGAAATCTGCCCTTCACCTTCGCCGAACTCTACGTCCACTACGATATGACTTGCACTTTTTTTGGAAAGCACGACTAACGTCTCAACAATCGTTTTTCCCGAACGAAAATAATACCCTTTTAGAAAATCTCCAAAATAGAAAATAGAGGCCAAATCGTCAAATGCGATTAAAATTTTTCCCGTTATCTCTTCTTTAAGATCTTCATAGTTATCTGAGGCACGTATATATTTGAGGCCTTCTCGTTCAAAATATTCTCCTTCGTGTCCCGCTACGTAGTAATATCCCCAATCCGCTCCAAATTCATCAGAAGTTTGAGAAAAGGGCATTTGCCGTAAAAGGCCGAAATATCCGCATTCAAAGTCGCCTAACCGCATGACACCGCCCCGAATCGCTTCGCGGCGTCCCTCCTGATAACAGGTATTGTAGCACAACCTTTCTTCCGCAGTCAAAGAAATTCGGACTTCCCTCAAAGGATATTTTGGAATGAGCCTATATTTCAAATAACAAACGGGACAAGAAGCAAGCTCTATATTGTTGGGAGGTAACGGAGAAATAAATTCAATCCTCAGATCAAAATCTCTGCAAGTAAAATCATAGATAGTAGAAAAGGCTGTCAGGTCTAAAGAAACTTGTTTCAAAGTGCTTGTATCGTTCTTATTGCCTAAAAAGGCATATTCCTTTCCGTTTACAGTCACTGTTCCATAAAGTGGTTTTTTCTCTCCGTGCCAGAATACAGTATCAGTTTCATTCAATATATCTCCCGCTGCCCAAATAGAAAAATAGGGATCTTTTACAAATAAGGGATATGCCGGTAATTTTCTCATCGCTATTATATCCTATTCTCATATAATTCCGCGGCCTATCTTCCGAAATAAAGGTCGCGGAATTATATTTTCATACTTTATAGATAAATTTTCTTAATATTGCTACTGATTATGCAGCAAGAGCCTATTCGGCAGTATCGTTTGCACCATATACCGCAGAAATATAGAAACATTCTCCTGCGACAAAATCTTTCGCGCCAAAAATACGAATCACAAAACCTGTAATATCCGAAGCCGAAAGTTTTTCTCCCGACATATTTTCAATCTTTCCATCTGCTCCAAACAAATTTACGGGAATTTTCACTTCCGTCCAACCCTCGGCAGCAATTACTGTATCTGCAGCCCAATTCGTTCCGATACTGAATGTATGCTTCGTGGGATTATAAATTCGGAATACAAGATAATCATAATTTGAAATATCCTTAATACAAGGCGTATTGAATATAACGTAGTTACTATCTTGTACGGAGGTAAACTCCACTTTCAAAGAGCCCTTTTCTCCTTCATACTTTACGGACGTATCGTAAGAAAGTTTATTCGGATCACCCCAATATAAGGACGCTCTATCAAGTCCGGAGGCCTCATCAAAATTAAGTACCACATTTTCTCTAACCGTTTCTTCCGCCTTTACGCCGTACATGGAAGAAATGTTAAAATATTCCCCGGCAACAAACTCTCCTGCCCCGAAAATACGAATCGGAAATGCAGAAATATCCGTCGCGGAAAGTTTTGCGCCATTCATATCTGTAATTGTCCCACTTTCCCCAAATAGATTGACGGGGATTTTCACTTCCGTCCAGCCTTCGGCCGAAATTGTCGTATCTGCCGCCCACGTCGTACCTACACTAAACGTGTGCTTCGTCGGATTATAGACACGGAATACAAGATAATCGTATCCGGATACGTCTTTAATGAACGGCGTATTCAAAATAACATAATTGTCGGCTTGTACGGAAAGAAACTCTACTTTCAAAGAACCTTTTTCATTGTCATATTTGATTTCGGTATCCAAAGAAAGTTTATTGGGGGCAGGCCAATAAAGACTTACTTGCTCCATACCGAACGCTTCATCAAAATATGCGATTTTATCTTCGACGACAGTTTCGGGTTCAGTGGGCGCTTCCGTCACCGCATACATTGCGGAAAGATAGAATGTACTCCCTCCGGAAACCGTATTTGCCGCATAATCGTCGAACAACCTCAAAGAAAGATTAGTGATGTTTTTACTATTTATGACGATTCCGGCAACAGACGGGTGCGTTACATTTTGGGTATCCAAATCCTTTACAGAAACTTTTAACTCTGTCCATGTTTTGGGCGCGAGCGTAATGTCTCCGAACCAACAATAGCCGGAATATACAGGGTAATCGTTATCGTTGTAGATACGAATTACGAGATGTGTATAATCGCTTATATCGCTCTCGATAATGCGGTCGAGAATAATATAATCTCCGCCTGTAACGGGAACGGTCACTTTCAAAGAACCCGTTTCTTCTCCGTAAGCCTTTTCCGTACTGTAAGAAAGGTGGAAATTATTCCAAAGAGTCTTTACCTGAGAAACGCCAAATTCTTCGTCCGAATACAGAACTTTGCCGTCTATGATTTCGGAAGGGCCGGTCGCTTCCACCTCATATTCGTAATCCTTTTTATTTCCCGCCGCATCCTCAACGTGAATCACAATAATATATTTTCCGCTGTTATGCTCTACCTCAAATTGGCTATTTTCCACCGTCACTTCAACCCTGTCCCCTGTCGCATCCGCTTTATAATATACCTTTATCCAGCATTTAGACATATCCGGGCCGTCGGAAATCGTATATTGAGGCAAACTGTAAGTAAATCCAGAAATATAAAATTTAGGCAAAGTATCGTCGTCCATATTTACCGAAGGCGGGGTACGATCGGCAAAATTCACTTTCAAAGAAGCATTTTTTACCCCCCCCCCGTCAACAAAATATGTGATGACA
>OJNQ01001374.1_pt1 | contig 17518 bp, 11 predicted proteins | sample 1597621 | NCBI WGS metagenome assembly OJNQ01 (sample SAMEA2452137, study PRJEB22498) | human gut metagenome | reverse complement strand
TACACGTCCGTGAGTCTTATACAACTCGCTTACGCCATGACCAGTGGTACCTACCTTGAAGGAAGCACATCCGAATACGGCACAGCTTTATTTGAAAGGCATTTCGGGAAAGACGATGGAGCTTGTGGGACAGTCGCTTGGAGGCGGACGGATTAATATTGCAGAGATTGATGGCATTGAGACGAATTTCTCTGGGGAGAATCCAACATTGATCGTGCATAATCTCGATCAGCCAGGACATGTATCGGAAGTAACTTCCATGCTTGCTCATAAAGGTGTGAATATTGCGACCATGCAGTTATATCGTTCCTCAAAGGGTGGTAAAGCAGTTATGGTTGTGGAGTGTGATCAGGAAGTTCCGCAGGAGGGAATCCGTTGGCTGGAGCGAGTGGAAGGTGTACTGAAAGTAACCTATCTTGGAAAATCGGAGGAAAAGTAAATGATAGAATATCACAGCATACAGAATATATTAGACCTTTGTAAAGAACAGGATAAAAAGATTTGGGAAGTTGTTTTACAGGCCGATATGGATGAGAGCGGGGCATCAGGAGAGCAGGTTTTTGAGAAAATGCGTTTTATGTATAGGGCAATGCAGGAGGCAGACCAGAGTTATGAGGCAAATTTAAAGTCTCAGAGCGGAATGGTTGGTGGAGACGGTGAAAAAATGCGTCAGTATAATGCCACTGGGAAAAATTTATGCAGTGAGTATTCCAGTCTTGCAATGGAAAAAGCATTAAAGATGGGAGAGTCGAATGCCTGTATGAAGAGAATTGTGGCAGCTCCTACAGCCGGCTCCTGTGGAGTAATCCCGGCAGTTCTTTTAAGTTACGAAGAAAATAAAAATGCAGAGGAAGATGAACTGGTAAAAGCATTATTTGTCGCTTCTGGTATCGGAAAAGTTGTGGCCGAAAATGCTTCGATTGCCGGAGCATTTGGTGGGTGTCAGGCAGAAATCGGAACAGCAAGTTCTATGGCGGCAGGTGCACTTGCTTACCTGCAAGGAGCAGATAATGAACAGATTATGCAGGCAGCGACCTTCGCCTTAAAAAATATGCTTGGGCTTGCATGTGATCCGGTTGGCGGTCTGGTAGAAGTCCCTTGTGTTAAAAGAAATGTAGCAGGAGTTGTGAATGCGATTTCAAGTGCCCAGCTTGCGCTTGCAGGTATTACCAGTGTGATCACTCCAGATGACACGATTGACAGTATGCGCCGTATAGGAAATGATCTTCCATCCTGCCTGAAAGAAACCAGTAAAGGTGGTCTTGCAGTGACAGAATCGGCAAAACGTATTATGGAACAGTTTAAGAATCATTAAACTTCTGGTTTGCCGCAGGCAAAGGAGACGCCGCTGAAGAAAGCCTATCCCCTATATTTGTGACTTTAGTCGCGGCAGTTTGAATGCTCGCTTATACGTGCTCGCATCCAACCTTTGCTCCGAGGCCACAAATATAGGGGATAGGCTTTCTTCGGTGGCTGTACTTTGGTTGTAGAAGTAATATCAGAATTTTATATTGGAGAGATTTGAGAAAGATTTCAGATGATTGTAGCTTTCTGGAAAATGGAATATTAAAGATTGACATGAGGACTGATGGAGATTCAATATTTTCTGGCTTTTCCTTTACATCTTTTAATTGATTTGAATGCTTTAGAATAACCAGCCGCTATAGATATTTTTATCGGATTATTCAAAAAATTAAAAAGAAGCCCTTGTTATAAGCTTGAATTTTGTGACTTTGCGCTGTGGAATCTTGACTGTAACCTTGCGAGCTCGTTTTCGAGCAAGGTTGTTTTATCAGGCAGGATGGAACGTTTAGCGCAACGGAACAAAATCAAGCTTAGAATACTCCTTCTCTTTGTTTTTTTGAGCAACTGCCTGCAATTTTCTTTGTAGCGGCGTCTGTTTAGTTCTAAAAACTAGTATTTACTTAAAAGTTACGATTGTTACCCCGGCATCCCCTTCGCCGAATTCTGCAAGCTTATAGGACTTCACAAACTTCAGTTTACGGAGATACTCGTGGATTCCCTTTCGTAAGGCGCCAGTTCCCTTTCCATGAACAACCCGGACAGAAGTAAGTCCGGCGATCATAGCATCGTCAAGGTATTTTTCAAGGCGGGCGATTGCCTCATCCACAGTATTTCCGAGAAGGTTGATTTCCGGATTGATTGTTGCAGCCTTATTGATACTGTAGCGGTCTTTTGGCTGATGCTGTGGTTTCGGTGCTTTTTCTGGAGCGAGAAGTTCTAAGTTTTTGTAGTTTACTACAGAACTTAAGAAGCCCATCTGGATTACAAGGTCTCCATCCTTGTTGGCAGCTTCTTTTACAGTTCCGTTTAGAGAAAGTGTAGTTACAAATACAGAATCGCCTACTTTGAAGTCAGAAGGATCGGAGATAGTGGAAGACTTCTTTGCCTTATAGGCGAGCTTTTTGTCAAGCTTACTCATGCGGCCTCGGAGATCACTTCTCTGTGCTTCCATTTTTTTCATGTTGTTCTGCTTTGGATGCTGTCCCCATGCGTGATATTTACGAATGGATTCATCAGCAACTTCCTTGGCTTCTTCGAGAATGTTTCGTGCTTCCTCGCGAGCATCACGGAGCATCTTGTCTCGTTTTTCTTTAATGTCATCCTGTTTTTCTTTCAGGCTGTTCTTTAAGTTCTCGATTTCCTGTTTTGTCTTGTAAAGTTCAGACTGTTCTTTTTCAATTTCAGCTTTGTTTTTCTCTAATTCAGAGAGCATGTTTTCAAAGTCAATGGCAGTCGCATCGATCTGGGAGCGTGCCTGTTCGATAATGTAGTCTGGCAGGCCAAGACGTTCACTGATGGAGAAGGCATTACTTTTTCCAGGAATACCGATTAAAAGGCGGTAAGTTGGAGAAAGAGTCTCAAGGTCGAATTCACAGCAGGCATTCTCTACGCCAGGTGTGTCCATTGCGTACATTTTTAGCTCAGCGTAATGTGTTGTTGCAACTGTACGAATCTTTCCTGTATGCAGGTCATCTAAGATGGCAATGGCAAGTGCCGCACCTTCTGTCGGGTCAGTTCCTCCACATAATTCATCGAGTAAAACGAGAGAATTGGGGTCAGCTTCGTCTAAAATGTGGACAAGGTTCGTCATATGAGATGAAAATGTGGATAAGTTCATCTCAATACTCTGCTCATCTCCGATATCTGCAAAAATATCAGAAAATACAGCAAGGCGGGAACCCTGAAATGCAGGAATGTGGAGTCCTGCCTGTCCCATAAGCTGGAAGAGACCGACTGTTTTTAAGGAAACGGTCTTACCACCAGTATTTGGTCCGGTGAGCAGAAGCATATTAAAGTCCTCGCCAATATAAATATGGATTGGAACGACTTTTTTCGGATTAAGTAATGGATGACGGCCCTGCTTGATATCTACAATTCCGTCTGTATTGAAAATCGGTTCGGTTCCCTGATATTCTTTTGCATATTTTGCCTTTGCGAAAATGAAATCAAGCTTTGTCAGAATCTTCTGATTTTCCTCTAATTCACGGCTGCAGGAAGCGGCCTGTGCGCTTAAAGACTGGAGAATCTTTTCGATTTCCATTTTTTCTTTAATATCTAATTCTTTCAAATGGTTGTTTAACTGGACAACGGCCATCGGCTCGATGAAAAGTGTAGAACCGGAAGAAGACTGATCGTGAATCATACCCGGAAAGGCGTTACGATATTCTGTTTTTACAGGAACACAGTAACGGCCATTACGGACGGTAATCAGCGCATCCTGAAGCATTGTCTTGTTATTTTGTGAGTTGATAACAGAAGTCAGCTTATTGTGGATGGAGATATTTGTCTGTTTGATTTCGCGGCGAATGTCTTTTAATGCGGAAGAGGCATCATCACTGATCTCATCCTCAGATAAAATACACTGTGTAATTCTCTGGTAAAGGAATTCTAATGAATCAAGTTCTCCAAAATAGCTGTTTAAGGAGTCATATGCCATTATGTCATCTTCCGTATCGCCGTATTCTACAGCCTGTGCTGTAATAGAAAGAAGACGGGCAATATCGAGAAGCTCCTTTGTATTTAATGTGGAATCAATTTCTAATAATCTTAAATGTGGACGGATATCAGAAAGTCCCTGAAAAGAAAGATAACCCGTCTTATAAAGCCGGGTCAGTGCATCTTTTGTTTCTGTCTGTGCTGACAAGATTTCTTCGTAATCAGAGGAGGGAAGCAGGTCTTTACAGAGTGCCTTTCCCATGGTCGAAGAAGCAAAAGTCTCCAGCTTTTTAATGATTTTATCATATTCTAATGTGATTAGTGCCTTTGTATTCATAAATAAAATCCTCTCAAAAATTTAAGTTCAATCTTGATATGCATCTTAATTTGTGATGGATGCATTATGCAGGAAAACGTATTGCAGAGCTATGTAAAGAGAAATAATCCAGATAGTATATAGTTTGTACATAGTTTTACTGCGTAAGTTATGATTGAATAAGATTTTCATATATTGATAATATTAGATTAACTTGTTAGTAGCGAGCCCGAAAGCCCTTTTCATCTGCTACATTTACAGAAGGAATATTTGTAATGTCCAATTTGTCAATGCGGATGAAGCGATTCCCACCTGGCCGATCAGAGGATAACTCCTGTAAAAAGAGTTCCACACGGTGGTCTAGTCCTTGGACTTCCATCTCTACCGTACCATCATAGAGATTGCGGACCCAACCCGTCACATTGTACTTTTTTGCAAAACCGGTTACTGTAAAGCGAAGACCAACGCCCTGTACGCGGCCGTGTGCAATAATGTGTTTTCTAATCATAATGCTTACCTACAGTCCGATACTGTGCCGGACTATTCCTTTCCTTAATTTAATGCAAAAGTAATTGTGACATGAAATACTTCATTTGTCAATGAAGACGGGGCGTAAAGCCTTTAAAAATGCGGAAAAATCTGCGAAATAGAGCATTTTCTTGGTTGTCAGCCTATTAAATTTAAGCTATAATATGTGAAGTAATTAAAGAGATGGATTAGAAAGGAAACGTATATGCGTTATATTAATGAACTCAGAGAAGGAGATAATGTCTCTGAAGTGTACCTTTGTAAAGTAAAAAATATTGCGAAGACAAAAGCGGGAAAGACTTATTATTCCATGATTTTGCAGGATAAGACTGGTGTCATTGACACAAAAATCTGGGATTTGAATAATGGAATCGAGAATTTTGAACAGATGGATTACATCCGTGTAGAGGGTAATGTCACAAGCTTTCAGGGCAGTCCGCAGCTCAATGTCAGAAGACTGCGTAAAGCCAGAGAGGGCGAATTTGCAATGGAGGATTATATCCCATGTTCTAGCAAGAGTATTGACGGAATGTTTAAGGAATTATCTTCTTATGTGAATCATGTACAGAACATTTATTTAAGACAGCTATTAGTTGCTTTCTTTGGAGATAAGGAATTTGCAGCCAAGTTCAAGGCACATTCCGCAGCGAAAAGAGTACATCATGGATTTATGGGCGGTCTGTTAGAGCATACATTAAGCGTAACGAAACTGTGTGATTTTTATTGTACGCAGTATCCGGTTTTGAATAAAGATTTACTTATTACAGCAGCAATCTGTCATGATATCGGAAAGATTGATGAGCTTTCTGATTTCCCGGAGAACGATTATACAGATGTTGGACAGCTGGTCGGCCATATCGTAATGGGAACGCTGATGATTGATGAGAAGATTAGAAATATTAATGGTTTCCCAGCGAAGCTGGCGAATGAATTAAAGCACTGTATCTTAGCACATCACGGTGAGTTAGAATACGGTTCCCCTAAGAAGCCGGCATTAATTGAGGCATTAGCTCTTAATTTTGCAGATAATACTGATGCAAAGATGGAGACGTTTATTGAAGCACTTGCAGAAGAGAGCCGTCAGAGCGGTGAGTGGAAAGGTTACAATAAATTATTTGAAAGCAATATCAGAGCGACAAGTCATTTAGGAGAAAAGGATTGAATAATAAAGTGAAATCAGAACAGAAGTTGAATTTGAAAAAGAATCAGGAAATTTCACTTACAATCGAAGATTTTACAAAGGAAGGGGAAGGTCTTGGCAAGTACCAGGGCTTCCCTTTCTTTGTTAAAGACACGGTAATCGGTGATGAAGTGAGAGTTTCCATAACAAAATTAAAAAAGAATTACGGTTATGCCCGTCTGGTAGAAATCGTAACACCATCAAAAGACAGAGTAACCCCGCCATGTCCGGTCGCAAGACAGTGTGGAGGTTGTAAGTTACAGCAGATTTCTTATGAGAAACAGCTTTCTTTTAAAAAGAGTCTTGTGGAAGGGTGCCTGATGCGTATCGGCGGTTTTGGAAAAGAAGATATTGAGCAGAAGATGGAGCCGGTATACGGAATGGAAGAACCGTGGCATTACCGCAATAAGGCACAATTTCCTGTCGGTTATGACAAAGAGGGGAACCTTGTTGCCGGATTTTATGCGGGCCGTACCCACTCCATCGTGGCCAATACAAATTGTGCGATTCAGGCAGAAGTAACTCACCCGATTGTTGAAAAAGTTCTTACTTATATGAAAGAAAATAAGATCTCTGCATATGATGAGAAAAATCACAGCGGTTTGGTGCGCCATATTTTAACCCGCATAGGATTTACTACTGGCGAGATTATGGTATGTCTTATTGTAAATGGTACGAAAAAGCAGTTGAAACATATTGATAAACTTGTAGATGACTTAAAAACAATCGAGGGAATGACAAGTATTATCGTAAACACGAATACTGATAAGACAAATAAAATTTTGGGACTTCGCTGTGAGACTGTATGGGGCCAGGATTATATTGAAGATTATATCGGTAATATTAAATATCAGATTGGGCCGCTTTCTTTCTATCAGGTAAACCCACAGCAGACAAAGGTTCTTTATTCTAAAGCATTAGAGTACGCTGAGCTGAAAGGGCAGGAACTTGTGTGGGATTTATACTGCGGAATCGGAACTATTTCCCTCTTTTTGGCGCAGAAAGCAAGGCAGGTTTACGGTGTAGAAATCATTAAAGAAGCCATCGATGATGCCAAGAGAAATGCCGCATTAAATCATATGGATAATGTTGAATTTTTCGTTGGAAAGGCAGAAGAAGTCGTACCTGAACAGTATGAAAAGACTGGGATTCATCCAGATGTCATCGTTGTTGACCCACCAAGAAAGGGCTGTGATGCGATGCTCTTAAACACAATGCTCGATATGGCACCGAAGCGCATTGTCTATGTAAGCTGCGACCCGGCAACATTAGCAAGAGATTTAAAGATGCTGTGTGAGGAAAGATATACCTTGGAGAAGGTATCTGTGGTAGATCAGTTCAGCCACTCGGTTCATGTGGAGAGTGTTTGTGCTTTGAAAAGAGTAGATGAATAATTTTGCTATATTTGCTATAATATAGAGAGTGTCTGCATTAAAAAAGACTGGAAAGCATTTTTTAAATATACTTTAGGTAAATAGTTTTTTATACTATATTATTAGGACCTTTATAGAGAAAATAAGATAAGAATGAAAAATTATCCAGAAACTATGATAGGATATATTGTTTTTTGTCTTTTTAATTATAGTAGTATTTTTAATTGCTATAGACACATCTTATGATAAAACAGAGGAATTGAACAAGAATATTCTTAAAAGATTTTCTGGCAGGCGTACCTAAGAAAAGATATATGTAGATCAAGAAAAAATATTTACAAAAGTATCATGGGAGGGGCGGAATATATGAAGTCAATCAAGAAATACGAAACAATTATTAATGAGGCACTGCGTTCAGCACTTGAATACGATACTCCCGAGGGACAAATTAATGAATTTATCAGTTTTTTTGGAAAACATATCGGGTCTGACAGAATTTATATTTTTGAGGATGACGAGGAGCATCATGTAACAAATAATACTTATGAATGGTGTGCAGAAGGAATTACTCCGCAGATTGAGCATTTGCAGGGTGTGAATATGGAAGTAATTGATTGGTGGTATGATACTTTTGATGAGGGAAAAAGTGTTATTATTTCTGATGTTAAAGAATTAAAAGGAGTACATCAGGTATCTTACAATATGCTCAAGTACCAGAATGTTTGTAAAGTAGTTGTCAGCCCATTACGCCATAAAGGGCAGATAAAGGGATTTTTTGGTGTAGATAATCCACCGGCTGTAGATTACAATGCATTAACAATGTTTTTAGATATGATCGGAACCATGCTGATTTCTCTTTTAAAAATAAGAAATACATTTCAAAAAGAGCAATATAACGCAAGTATGAGCAGCTACTCAGCACTTTCTGAGATTTATTTATGTATGCATTTAATTGATATAAAAACAGGAAAGTATGAGCAGATAAAAAATGTAAAACATGTAGAAAAAGAATGTGAAGAGCTTGATCAGGAGAATTTTTCAAAAAGAGTATATACAACTATGAAATACTTCTGTACAGAAATGTATTTATCAAGTGTACTGGAGTTTGTGGACTTATCAACATTAGATAGACGATTAATGGAAACAAACACAATCGTTCATGAATTTATAGGTACAGTTTCCGGATGGTGCCGCGAGCGCTTTATCAAAGTAGATAGCGATGAAAAAGGCCGTCTGTGGCATGTTCTTTACTGTGTGGAAGTTATTGACGAACAGAAACGCCGGGAGAAAAAGCTGCTGTATCTTTCTGAAACAGATTCCATGACCGGTATTAATAACCGTGGAAGCGGGGAGCGAAAGATTACAGAATTCCTTGAAAAAAAGAAAGGTGGCCTGTTCTGCCTTTTAGACTGTGATAAATTCAAAAAAATCAATGACACATATGGACATGCTGTTGGAGATACCGTTCTCATTAAGCTTGCAGCAGTCCTTCAGCGAGCCTGCCGTGAGAATGATATTGTCATGCGGCTTGGAGGTGATGAATTTGCGATGTATCTTCCAGGAATGCCAGATAAAGCACAAGCGGAATCATTTTTCAAACGTTTATTTACGCAAATAGATAAGATTTCCATACCGGAAATGCAGGGAGAGAAAATTAATGTGAGTCTGGGAGCTTCTTTATGTTCGGATAAAGATGGAGCAACTTTTGATACGCTATATCATGAGGCGGATGCGGCAATGTATGAAAGTAAGAAAATTGTGGGGAATCATGCGATAATATATTCTGATTTGCCACAGGCAAGGCAGACGCCACTGTAGAAGAATTATTGGGCAAAATTCTGCAACACAAAGTCAAAATATAGGTTGTTTTATTTACTGAGAGCGTCTCTTTGCCTGCGGCAGATCAGGAATTATATAGTTGCTTCTATAATATGTTTGTCGCTGATAAAAATATCATGTACTCATGGGCAGCCCAAAACAGCTCTCAAAGAGTCAATATATTTCAGTAATAAGACAGCAATTTTCATATATCCTCTCTTTAGATTAGTGCTATAATAAAATAAATATGACTATTCAGAAATAATTCATGGAATCGCATTTGCGATGCTTATTTTTTGCTTTGAATAGCCGCAGTTTATATAACATAACACAACCGTGGGACAACACGGGGGTAGCTCGCTTATGCTTAGCACAACGGTGCTATCGAACGAGAACCGACCTCTATAGGTGGGGAGGATGTCACCATAACCAGAAAACCAAAGTATACATATTGGGAAAGGGGTAGAAAGACATGATAGATAACAAGAGACAGGAGCTGATTCATAGCCAGGTAATGGAGATTCTCAAAGAGAACCAGTTAGCATTTTCTAATGTTGCACGTCCAAAGCCAACAAAAGCTTCTACAGCAACTTCAGCATCCTGGTCAAAAGACATGGCTCCGAAAGCATCTGCAGCAACACAGGGAGCATGGGACAGCACAAATACACCGGGCGGTGTTTCTTCTTTAGCAAAGGAGAAATGGAATGTACAGGAAATCGCAGCACTTGTAACAAAGGCATTAGAAGCCAGCAACGTAAAAGTTGCATTTTCTAATAAGCCAATTCCTGCACCAACAACAATTTCCAGTTCTACACAGCCAGCATGGAAGAAAGACGAAGACGAAGCTCCTCGTAAACCGGCAGCAGGTACACAGGGCGCATGGGATGTGACAGATACACCAGGTGGACTTTCTGCTGAGACAAAGAAAGTATGGAATCTTGATGCAATCACAGCTCTGGTAAAGAAAGAATTAACAGAGAACCTTGAGTTCTATAACAAACCACTGCCAAAGCCAACAACAGTATCCAGTTCCACACAGCCAGCATGGAAAGATGACAGCGAAGAGTATAAACCAAAAGAATCTGCATCTGCTCAGGGAATCTGGGAGAGAGGCAATAAGATTTCTGCATCTACACAGCCAGCGTGGAAGGTGGATGAAATCGCTGCTTTGGTAACAAAGGCTCTGCAGAATAAATAATATTTACTACAGGCAAGGGGAGATGTCCTCTGAAAGATAAATAAAGCATATTTGTGACTTTAGTCGCTGTGGTTTGAATGTTCGCTTGGACGCGCGAATGTTCAAACCTTGTTCCGAGGCCACAAATATGCTTTATTTATCTTTCAGAAGACTGTCTTTGGCTGCGGCAAATTACTATTTAGAAAGGAATTATTATGCAAAGTAAAATGACACTTAAAGAATGGCTGCCACTGCTTGGTATCACAGTCTCAGCATTCATATTTAACACATCAGAGTTTATGCCGATTGGTTTGTTGACAGATATTGCCGACAGCTTTCATATTACAGAGGCACATGCGGGGGTACTGATTACAGTATATTCATGGATCGTTATGTTACTGTCTCTGCCGTTGATGCTTCTATTGAATAAGATTGATTTTAAAAGACTTTTGTTAGGAACGATTGCACTTTTTGGAATCTTCCAGATGCTGTCCGCTTTTTCTGCTTCATATGGAATGTTAATGATATCACGTATTGGCGTAGCGTGTACACATTCAGTATTCTGGTCGATCGCATCACCGGCAGCAGTCAGTGTTGTGTCAGAAAAGTTTCGTTCACTTGCACTTAGTATGGTAGTAACCGGAACCTCAATTGCGATGATTCTTGGACTTCCGCTAGGAAGAATTATCGGACTTCATATGGGCTGGAATATGGCATTTTTCTGTGTAGGAATCATTGCTTTTATCACAACCGCTTACCTGATTTTTGTATTCCCGAAAGTGCCGGGCGGAGAGTCTTTCTCCATAAAACAGATGCCGGAAATCTTTAAAAATAAAACGCTGATGGGAATTTTTCTTGTTACCTTTTTATTTGCCACATCGTATTATACGGGATATAGTTATATTGAACCATTCTTACAGAAGGTGGCTGGTCTTTCTGCTAACTGGGTTACAACAACACTTACTATATTTGGTGCAGCAGGTCTTTTGGGAAGTTTTTTATTTTCCCATTATTATGACAAGAATAAATATCTTTTCGTAAAACTGGTAATGATCAGTGTGGCGGCAGCATTACTTTTATTATATCCGATATCAAAAGCACATATGGCGGTTGTTTTATTATGTGCATTCTGGGGTATGGCAGTTATGGCATTTAACGTGACATTTCAATCAGAAATTATTACTTATGCACCGGCAGCGGCTTCCTCTGTAGCAATGGCAATCTATTCCGGAATCTATAATCTTGGAATCGGAAGCGGGACATGGATTGGAGGAAGTATTTGTACCCATCTGTCCATTTCCTATATCGGAATTGCTGGTGGCATGATAGCAGTAGTGGCGGCATTGTTATGCATATTTGTTGTGATAAAGTATATGAAGGAATTTGATAGAGCAGCTTGATTTTAAAGCGGGTATTGATACTCGCTTTTTTTGCTTAAAATAGAAAAATTACGGGACGTAGAAGGATGTAATCTGAAATATGTAACAAAAATAAAAGATATACTTGCGAAAATGATGGTTTTATACGATAATAGGTACTGTTTAACCTGAAATAGAAAAATCAGGCAACATAGAGTAAAGAGAGATTGAAAATAGATAATTGGGAAATTAAATGGAGCTTCCGAGTAATTCAATTGCGGAATGCTTCAGGATAATAAAAGTTATCGTATAGGAGCATAAAAAACAAGGAGAGAAAAATGAGCAGAATAGATGAAATTAAAAAACGACGTACCTTTGCAATTATTTCGCACCCGGATGCCGGTAAGACTACATTAACAGAGAAGTTTCTTTTATATGGAGGTGCAATCAACCAGGCTGGTTCCGTTAAAGGAAAAGCAACCGCAAAACATGCGGTATCTGACTGGATGGATATTGAGAAAGAAAGAGGTATTTCCGTAACTTCTTCCGTATTACAGTTTGAGTATGGCGGATGCTGCATCAATATTTTGGATACACCGGGACATCAGGATTTCTCTGAAGATACGTATCGTACATTAATGGCAGCCGATTCCGCTGTTATGGTAATTGATGCATCGAAAGGTGTGGAGGCACAGACAAGAAAGCTTTTTAAAGTTTGTGCCATGCGCCATATTCCGGTATTTACTTTTATTAATAAAATGGATCGTGAGGCAAGGGATATTTTTGATCTCTTAGATGAAATCGAAAAAGAACTTGGAATCCCAACTTGTCCGGTAAACTGGCCAATCGGTTCCGGTAAACAGTTCGCAGGCGTTTACGACAGAAAAAGCCAGAAAATCGACTTATTTGAGGATACGATGAAAGGTACAAAGATGGGAACGATGAAAGAAATCGCCCTTGATGACCCGGAAATCAGCAACTATGTCACAGACGAAGCAAGAGAAGTGTTAGAGGAAGAAATTGAGCTTTTAGATGGAGCCAGTGCAGAATTTGATCAGGAATTAGTTGATGCCGGAGAACTCTCTCCAGTATTCTTTGGTTCTGCCCTCATGAACTTTGGCGTAGAGAATTTCTTAAATTACTTCCTGAAAATGACTTCCTCCCCACTGCCAAGAACTTCTGATCAGGGAACAATCGACCCAATTGAGGAAAAAGATTTTTCTGCATTTGTATTTAAGATTCAGGCAAATATGAACAAAGCTCACCGTGACAGAATCGCTTTTATGAGAATCTGTTCCGGCGAATTCGAAGCAGGAATGGATGCTTTCCATGTACAGGGAGATAAAAAGGTACGTCTTTCTCAGCCACAGCAGATGATGGCAAGTGAGAGAAAAATGATCGATAAAGCCTACGCCGGAGATATTATTGGAATTTTCGATCCAGGCATTTTCTCTATCGGAGATACAATTACAACTTCACCAAAGAAATTTGCCTACGAAGGAATCCCTACTTTCGCACCAGAACATTTCGCAAGAGTGCGTCAGGTAAATACGATGAAACGTAAACAGTTCATCAAGGGAATCAACGAAATCGCACAGGAAGGTGCTATCCAGATTTTCCAGGAATTTAATACTGGAATGGAAGAAGTAATCGTAGGTGTAGTAGGAACATTGCAGTTTGATGTATTAAATTATCGCCTGCAGCATGAATACAATGTAGAAATCCGCCTTGAAAAACTTCCATACGAATATATCCGCTGGATTGAAAATACAGAGATTGACCTTGAAAATCTTCGTGGAACATCAGATATGAAGAAGATTAAGGACTTAAAGGGAAGACCACTTTTACTCTTCATTAATAGCTGGAGTGTGGGAATGACTCTGGAGAGAAATGAAGGACTTGTACTCTCGGAATTCGGAAGAGCTTAAGAATTCTGATTTGTGGGACTGCGAAGCAGACGAACTCCTGAAGATAAATAAAGCATATTTGTGACTTTAGTCGCTGCAGTTTGAATGCTCGCTTTAGGCGCTCGCAACCAAACCTTGCTCCAAGGCCACAAATATGCTTTATTTACTTTCAAGAGTTCTGTTTGTTGGCAAATCGTGAAATTGGTTGGAAGGATTTGGAAAAGAAGACAGGAAGTGTATAAATCTATAAAAACGGATAAAATCTCAAATCAGTTTAAAAAATATTTTTCACAAATAGTTCCAGTGTCAATCTTTCAGAACACCAGCTCTCTGTAAAGCCACAAATATAGAGTCTTTTATTTCCAGAAGGCTGTCTTTAACTGAGGAGGAAAACTCAGAATCTATTTTCTGCAATTGAAATAGAAGTTTTCGGATAGGATGAATTCGGAAAGCGAGGGGAAGATTTGATAAAGAAATTAGAGTATGTTTAAAAAATATCAAAAATTTACCAATTTTACTATAGTGTATGCTTGAAAAAAGATTATAATATGTTAAAATATATATTATTATTTATAAGAAAGGGGAAACTTATGAAAAACAATCATAATCTACTAATGAAAATGAAGAATCTTGAAAAATTTAGCGGGGCTATCAAAAGATGTGTAGCAATAGCAATGGCATCCATGTTATTTGCAACAACTGGATTTAGTTTGGATACACATCCGGTTAAGGCGCAAGAAGTAAGTTCGTCAGCAGATAAGATTGAAATTCCAGAAATAAGCAAGGATGCTTTTAAGAAGTACAAAAAGATTTCTGGAATTGGAGCGAATACTATTTTAGGAGCGGATTTTACTTATTATCAGCAGTGTCTGGAGTGGGGGAAATCATATAAAAATTATATGAGTCAGTCCGTAGACAATATTTTCGACTATGTAAAAAGTCAGGGTATCAATACCATATCTTTAAAGGTTGCTGTAAATCCAACAGGGGAAAATGCATATCTTTCTTTGGAAAATGCAATAAAAACATTAAAAGCTGTAAAAGCATCTAATACAAATCTTAAGACAAATCTTGTCTTACTTTATTCAGACGAAATAACTTATGCGGGTACACAGAATCTTCCGGCAGACTGGGAGAAAGCAGAGAAAGAAGAGCAATCGGTAACTCGAGTAGAAAGTGCAAAAACTTATACAAGAGAGACAATTGCAAAGTTAAAGCAGGCGAATGTCCTTCCTGATATTGTAACGATTGGTAATGAGGTGAATTGGAATTTCCTTGGAATTACTGACGGAGAAGGCTGGGAAGGCTGGAAAGCAATGGGCGATATTTCAGCATTGCTGAAAAAAGAAGGTGTAAAGAATGCTGTCAGCATAGCTGCTCAACCTGATGCTGCTTCTGTAAAATATATTGTTCAGAAACTGGGCTATGCGTCTGTAGATTATGATTATATTGGGGTAAATGTTTATCCAGATAATAATACAAACAGTTATATTAAAAGTTTAAAAAACGAAGTAGAAAGTTGTGCACCGGATAAACAACTGATAGTTTCTAACGTAGAATATGAACGTGTAAATGAGGCGAATACAGCCAATGTATATACACAGGCTGACAGCATTTATAACTTGTTAGAAGCCACAATTGATGAGAAGAATGCTGGTGGTTTGATTTATAATGAAGCTGCATATGTTGGAAGTTGGAAGTCTTTCTTTGATGATGAGGGAGATGCACAGGTTTCCATGGCTATTTTTGCATATGCACAGGGTAATGAGACAGATACAAGCAGAGATCCTTATAAATACGGAGATGATACTGGTTTAAAACAGCAGAAAGTAACCATTAAAAAAGTGAAGAATATGTCAGATTCTACTATTCGAGGCATAGACATTTCATCGTATACTGCTTTAAAAAAGGCTGGGGTAAAATATTATGATAATGAAGGAAAAGAAGCCTCATTACTAAAAGTTTTAAGTGATAATGGTGTAAATTACATTCGTATTCGTATATGGAATGATCCGTATAATGAAAAAGGAGAGACTTATGGTGGTGGATCCAATGATGTTAAGGCTGGGTTAGAAATAGCGAAAGAGGCAGCCAAATATAATATTAAAGTTTTATTGGGATTCCATTATTCTGATTTTTGGGCAGATCCAGCAGTACAGTTGCTTCCAAAAGCATGGGAAAAAGATAGAAATAATCAGGAAAAAATGTGTTCTAATGTATATGAATTTACTAAAGAAACCTTAGAACAATTTAAAGATGCTGGTGCTGACATTGGTATGGTACAAGTTGGAAATGAAATATCTCAGGGAATGATGGGGATTATGCATAGAACTAAAGCCAATGTCTGGCAGGAAGAAGAAAAGTCTGTGCTTATTGACAGTTATTTAAATGCAGGTGCCAGGGCAGTAAGAGAATGTGTGCCAGATGCTTTGGTTGCGATACATTTAGATACTCTTAATTTAAGTATATATAAAGATGCTATGAATGCATGGGAAAGAGATAAAGTGGATTATGATGTTTTAGGATCTTCTAGCTATGCCTTTTGGGCTGGAAAAAATATGCTTGGGAATGTTCGGAAAGCTGGAAATTATGTTGCATCCAGAGGTAAATTATTTGCAGTATTGGAGACATCATGGCTTAACTCTCAGAAAGATGCAGATGGTACTGTAAATATGGTTAATAATACTAAAGATGCAGTTTATAAAGTTGGTCCTCAGGGACAGGCAGATATGTTGTCAGATTTATATGATGCAATTTTATCAAATGATAATGGATTGGGTGCTTTTTATTGGGAAGGGGCATGGATACCTGTCAAAGCTGGTTGGGTGAATTGGAAATATAACAAAGAAATGGCCAATGAATTTGGAACAGGATGGGCGACAGAAAATGCAGGAGGATACTATCCAAAGAGTAAATTGTATTATAATGGGAATCCTGTTTGGGGAGGAGATTCTTGGGATAATCAAACGCTTTTTGATGATAAAGGATACCCATTAGATTCTCTTCGCTTCTATAAAGATGCAGTGTCATCTAACGAGAAATATTCCAGAGTGGTTATTGCATTATGTGATAAGGAAAATAATGTACTTGAATACAGGGTAGTAAAAGTTATTTCAGGAAAGAGTATGACTTATACATTACCGGAAATTAAAGGATATACGAAAGAAAAAGATACAATTAAAATTTTAGGAACAAATGATAAGATATCTAAGGTATCTGTAGTTTATAATAAGGATATAAAAAAACAGACAATTACTGTGAAAAAAGCATCCTATACGATTCCTTATGGAACAAAGTTTAATCTTAAGAACGAAGTAAAAGCAGTTGGAAGTTTAACATTTACTTCAAATAATACGAATATTGTTTCTGTTGAAAAGCAGGGTAAAAAACTTGTTGTAAAGAAGCCAGGAAAAGTAAAGATTAAAATAACAGCCGGTGCAACAGCAGATTATAAACAGACCAGTAGAATAGTTACTATTTATGCAGTTCCGAAAAAGCAGACCATCAAAAAGGTTTCTACAGCTAAGAGAAAAGTAAAAGTGAATATAAAGAAAGATGTAAAAGCTACAGGATATCAGATTGTTGCAGCTAAGAACTCAAGATTTAGCAAGGGCAAGAAGGTATTAACAAAGAAAGGAACAAGACAGGTAACATATACAATAACAAAATTAAATTCTAGGAAAATTTACTATGTAAAGGCACGTGCTTATAAAACAATAGGCAATAAGAAATATTTTGGTCCATGGAGCAAAGTAAAGAAAATAAGAATAAAGTAAATTCCATAGATCATTTGAAAAATTAGAATTTAATTTGAGCGAATTTTAACTGAAGTTTATATCTAAAGAGTGGTATGCTCCCTTTTAGGTAGACAGTTGAAAAAAATAAAACTGTTTATCTGAAA
>OJNQ01001354.1_pt1 | contig 17686 bp, 10 predicted proteins | sample 1597621 | NCBI WGS metagenome assembly OJNQ01 (sample SAMEA2452137, study PRJEB22498) | human gut metagenome | reverse complement strand
AGGCCACACGGCTCACGCCACTCGCGAAGAAGCCGAAGAGGAAGCAGTGCGTATGCTGAACGTGTACAGCGAATTTGCCGAGAAATACATGGCAGTGCCCGTTGTCAAAGGTGTGAAGTCGGCCAACGAACGCTTCGCCGGCGCTCTCAACACCTATACCATTGAAGCGATGATGCAGGATGGCAAAGCTTTGCAGAGTGGTACTTCACACTTCTTGGGACAGAACTTCGCCAAAGCTTTCGACGTGCAGTTCGTAAACAAGGAAAACAAACTGGAATACGTATGGGCCACTTCTTGGGGAGTATCTACCCGCTTGATGGGTGCGCTTATCATGACACATTCCGATGACAACGGTCTGGTGCTTCCGCCGCACTTGGCTCCGATACAGGTGGTTATCGTACCTATCTACAAGAATGCCGAAATGCTTGCTAAGATTGACGAGAAGGTGGCAGGCATCGTAGCCAAACTGAAAGCGATGGGCATCTCCGTGAAGTACGACAATGCCGACAACAAACGTCCGGGCTTCAAGTTTGCCGATTACGAGGTGAAAGGTGTACCTGTCCGCTTGGTTATGGGTGGCCGCGACTTGGAGAACAATACAATGGAAGTGATGCGCCGCGATACGCTGGAGAAAGAAACCCGCTCTTGCGACGGTATCGAGGAATACGTAAAAGACCTGCTTGAGGAAATCCAGGCGAATATTTATAAGAAAGCATTGGATTATCGCAACAGCCGTATCACTACGGTGGATAGCTACGACGAGTTCAAGGAAAAGATTGAAGAAGGCGGCTTTATTCTAGCTCATTGGGACGGAACGACCGAAACCGAGGAGAAGATTAAGGAAGAAACCAAAGCCACTATCCGCTGTATTCCGTTCGATTCTTTCGTACCGGGCGACAAGGAGCCGGGCAAATGTATGGTTACGGGCAAGCCGTCTGCTTGCCGCGTGATATTTGCACGTTCCTATTAATAAGGATATTTTTCACTTTGCTGGATGAAGCTTTTTTCATAGTAACCTGTGACGAAGTTTCTTTCCTTTTCAGGAGTATTCGGCAGATGTTCTAAAAAATAAGATGGCATATGAAATGATTATAATCAGTCATTTTCATATGCCATCTTTCTTTGTGGAAAATATTCTATGTTATATGCTAATTCATATTCGTGCTTCTGAAAAATCTTCTTAATGATTGTGTAGTTACCTAAGTTTGACTACTTTTGCTCTCCTATAAATGGAGGCGGCTATGAAAGACACATTAATTATTGAGCATTTACGTAAAGGAGATGAGGCGGCATTTAAGTACATCTATGAGTGCCATTATGTCCTGCTTTGTCGCTTTGCCAATCAGATATTGAATGATGCAGCTCTTTCGGAAGAGGTGGTGGACGATGCTATATTTTATTTATGGGAGCATCGTCGGGAGATAGAAATCACGTATTCTGTCCGTGCTTATCTGATGCGCGCTGTACGTAATCGTTGTCTGAATGAATTGCAATCCTTGCGTCATCGTGAGGAACTGCATTTCTCATCTTTTATGTTACCGGAAAATATGGATTTTCTTGATTCTGTTTTTGTGGAAGAGAATCAGCCCTTGGGTGTATTGCTCGAACGGGAGTTGGAAGATGAGTTGACCCGCAGTATAGAAGAACTGCCTGTGGAATGTCGTACCGTATTTAAGAAAAGTCGTTTTGAACAAAAAAAGTACGAAGAGATTGCTTTAGAGTTGGGAATCTCCATCAATACGGTTAAGTATCATATAAAGAATGCTTTATCTCTTCTTCAAAAGCGTTTGGACAACTATTTGCATTTATTGATTATTTATATTTTTATGGATATCTGAAAAAATATAAAATTTCGACTACCCTCATTCTTGATTTTTTTGTCTTATATATAAAGCAACGGAATTATGCAACTGGAAGAACATACTGATATAGATTTATTGATAACTCGATATCTTTCGGGAAAAATGGATAAAGAATCTTTTGCCGAACTGAAACGTTGGAGTTTGGAGTCTGAGTCTAATCGGAAATATGTACGGAATAAGTTAGAGGTTTGGTTTTCTTCAGGAGTTGCTGATACTGCTGTGCAGTTTGATAAAGACAAGGCATTTTCTTTATTCAAGCAACGTATTGTCGGGGCTGAGAAGAAACAAAAACAGATGTTCCGCTTCTCGTGGAAGACATTTATGCGGGTGGCGGCAGTTGTACTGATTCTGATGATTCCATTTGCTGCGTATTGGCAGGGAAAGCAGGCTGTAAAACAAAGCTTTGCGGATATGGTTGTAGAGGCGCCTATGGGAGCGCATACAAAACTCTATTTACCGGATGGGACATTGGTATGGCTGAACGCAGGGTCGAAAATTATATATTCGCAAGGCTTTGGAGTAGACGACCGTCGGTTGCGCTTGGAAGGAGAAGGCTATTTTGAGGTGATGAAGAACGAAGAAGTACCTTTTGAGGTAGACACGAAAGAGTTGGATTTGAGAGTATTGGGTACAAAGTTCAATTTCAGGAACTATCCGGATGATGAAGAGGTGACGGTAAATCTGATGGAAGGAAAAGTTGCTTTGAGAAACGGTATCAGGGAAATGCCTGAACTTTATCTGACTCCGGACGAGAAAATGGTTCTTAATAAGGCGACCGGACAAATGGTAAAAAGCAGTACGAAAGCTGCCAAAGCCAATGTCTGGATTAACGACGAACTTTTCTTTGATGAAGAGCTGCTGGAAGATATAGCCAAGAAGCTGATGCGTAGCTATAATGTCAAGGTGGAAGTTGCCGATTCTTTACGTAACAAGCGTTTTTATGGAAGCTTCGGTATTTCGGGCAATACGATTGATAAGATTCTGGATGTGATGGCTTCGACCCAGCAAATGAATTATAAATACGAAAACGGTGTATATATACTATATTAATGTTGAACTTAAAAAATAAAACATGAGAAACAGGAGTTGTATGAAATTTACTTTTTCCGGCTGACGTTGGCATTTTGCTTCCCGGACAATAGTCTGGAAGTCAGCTTTACTTGGTAATTTATTACCAAACCTTATTTCTATTCATTAATTAAAAATTCAAAACGTTTATGGGAAACTTCAGTAAGGCTATTTTAATAGCCTCAGTAGCTCTTTGTCTTCATATTTCCGCTTCTTCTCAAGGTATATCGTTGAAAAATAGGGAAATAACTGTAAAAGAGGCAATGGAACTATTGAAAGAAAAATCTGGTTACTCGTTTGTGTTTTCATCTGCGGATGTAAATACGAATAAGCGAATTTCAATATCTACGGACAAAGCGACAATTGATGATGTCGTTAAGCAAATTCTCCAGGGACAAAATAATCTGACTTATGAAATTCAGAATAAGCGAATAATAGTAAAGAAGATACAATCGGGGGACAAGACTAAGAATAAACGAATTAAAGCCATTGGTAAGGTTGTAGATGATGCGGGGGAGCCGATCATTGGTGCAACTATAAGAGAACAAGGAACAACTAACGGAACAGTTACAGGCATTGACGGTAGTTTTTCGTTGGATGTTGCAGATAACGTAAATTTGGAAATATCCTATATTGGTTATGAGACACGTAAAGTAAGGGCTCAACAGGGTAAGAAGCTGGATATAACTATGCGTGAGGATGCAAATGTATTGGATGAAATTGTTGTATTGGGTTATGGTAACATACGTCGTAGTGATGTAACGGGGTCCATTGCATCTGTTTCATCCGAGTCTATATCCAAAGTTGCTTCGGCTTCTGTGGCTGATGCTTTAGCCGGAAAGATGGCCGGTGTACAGATTACTACTGCGGATGGTGCGTTGGATGCTGAAATCAGTGTTCGCGTGCGTGGCGGTGGTTCCATAACCCAAGATAATTCACCATTATTTTTGGTGGATGGTTTTCCGGTAGATGATTTAAGCGGTATTCCGCCAACGGATATTGAATCTATTGATGTTTTGAAAGAGGCGTCAATGACAGCTATCTACGGTGCAAGAGGTGCAAACGGTGTTGTTATCGTGACCACCAAAAACCCTAAAATGGGTAAAACAACCGTACAGTTTAATAGCTATTTGCAGATGCGTACATTAGCACGTAAAATACCGGTAATGAACAACTATGAGTTTGTAATGGCCGAATATGAATATCAGATGATTCGTAAAGGTTCGGATGAGGGCTTTATCAAAAATTTCGGCTACTATGATGATATTGATTTATACAAATACACGAACACTACTGATTGGCAGGATGAAATTCTAGGCGGTAATCCTATTTCGCAGTATTATAATATAACCGTTAATGGCGGTAATGAAAAAACCAAATTCAATTTGAGTTATACTCGCAATAAAGACGAGGGACAGTTGATTGGTTCGGGACTGACACGTAATAACATTAATCTAAAATTGAATCATCAGTTGTTCAAGAATCTGAAACTGGAAACAAATGCAACTTATCGTACGCGTACTATCGATGGTGCCGGAACTTCGGGGACAAATATTGTTACTGCGCTTCGTTTTCGTCCTACCAATGGGTTGTCGGCAGGAGTTGCCGTCGACCCTGATGATGACGAGGAAAACCTGGATGGAGATGGAAATTCCCTGAACCAGAAATATACTCCGGTGGAAGAGAATAAACAGAATTACAGAAAACGTGACGAACAGGCTCTCAGCCTGAAAGCTGCTTTGGTATGGGATGTGATAAAAGGATTGCAATTTCGTTCCGAGTATGGAATAAGCACGACTCATGCAAATGACAATCAGTTTTACGGTCCATTGTCCAGTACGGCTTCTGCTGCCGGTATGAATAATATGCCTTCTGCTAAACGTACCAAAACCCATAAGGAATCATATCGTTTGGCAAATACGCTGACCTATCGTAACTCGTTTAATAAGTCTCACAATGTCAATGTAATGCTGGGACAGGAAATTAACCATGCGCAGAACGATAATACGTTTATGAGTGCAAAGCTCTTTCCGGTTTCTGTAACGGCAGAGGCAGCGTTGGAGAATTTTGCTTTGGGGACTCCCAATCAGAGCACCAGTTATAAAAGTGCTCCCGACAGAACCGCTTCTTTCTTCGGACGTGCATTGTATGATTACAAAAATCGTTATTATGCTACTCTGACGGTTCGTGCCGACGGGTCTACCAAGTTTGCTCCCGGTAAGCAGTGGGGATATTTTCCGGCAGGTTCCATCGCCTGGAGAATTTCCAATGAAAAGTGGATGAAGCCTATAAAGTTCATCTCTGATTTGAAGTTGAGAGCCAGCTACGGTTTGGCTGGTAATAACCGTATTGGTAATGATTTGTGGCATAATATCTATCGTGTATACAGTGGAACAAGTGCTCCCGCTTTCGGTAATGAGGAATATAATTATTATCAGTTTGCAGACCAAACTTATCTTTACGATCCAGACTTGAAGTGGGAGACGACAATAACCCGTAATATCGGTTTGGATTTCGGATTCTTTAGAAACCGTCTGAGCGGTACGGTTGATGTGTATTGGAATACAACCAAGGACTTGTTGGTTCCTTCTATCATTCCTAATTCATCAGGTTATTCCCGTCAGATGACAAATGTGGGACAGACTTCAAACAAGGGAGTTGAAATCTCTTTGGATGCAAAAATCATTCAGACAAAGGATTTCCAGCTATCGGCAAACTTCAACGTTGCGTTCAACAAGAATAAGGTAGACAAGTTGGCTACCGGTGAAACCGAATGGAAAACCAAAGCTTCATTATCCAACTGGTATGGAACGTATAACTATAAAATGGAAGTAGGCAAAAGTATGGGATTGATTTACGGATTCGTCAACGACGGGTTCTATAAGGTAGATGATTTTGATTTCGATGCAACTACTAAAAAATGGATTTTGAAGCCGGGTATACCCGATAATTCATCGTTCAGTTCCGGTAACTTTGCTTTTAAACCCGGAGCTATGAAATTCAAGAAACTGTCCGATTCCGAATCGAACTTGATTACTGAAGATGATATGACGGTTATCGGTGATACCAATCCTAAAGTGACCGGCGGTTTCGGACTTTCCGGCAACTGGAAGAATCTGGACTTCACGGCATTCTTCAATTACATGTGTGATTTTGATGTGCTCAATGTGAATAAACTCTACCTGCACTCGGCTGTCCGTCGTAATTATTCCAACTTATCTACGGATATGAACCTTGCCAATCGTTTCCGTTATGTGGACGATGCCGGTGTGAATGTTTCCAGTGACCCTGTTGCCTTAGCGGCATTAAATGAGAACGCCAAAACCTATTCTTGGATGTCCGTAACTCAGGGTATAACAATGACCGATTTGGTTGAAGACGGTTCTTTCCTTCGTTTGAGTACTTTGACGGTTGGTTATACGCTTCCTAAGCATTGGTTGAGATCTTTAGGAGTTAAGAGCCTGCGTTTATATTTTTCCGGAAGCAACTTGTTTACAATAACAGGATATAGCGGTTATGATCCAGAAGTGAATATCCAAAAAGGTTTGACGCCGGGCATTGATAATAATGTAACTCCGCGTAGCCGTGTTTATACAGTCGGTGTTAATTTGAATTTTTAAATTATATAGGATATGAAAAAAATATATATATCGGTAATGGCGAGCTTATTATTGTTCGCATCCTGTTCAGACTATCTGGATGTAAATTCTCCGTCTACGTTTGATAAGGAGTATGTATTTGGCAGTGAATCCGAAATAGCTACTGCTGTCAATGGCATGTATGTGCCTATGGTCAGCGGTAAGGGTTGGGTAGGAGTTCTGCTTAAGAAGATGCTGTTTAATACGGATGTGGAGTTCAGTGGATTATCTACAGCATCCAATCTCAATGAGCGTGCATTTGTTCCGAGTACAGGCGATATAAAGTCGTATGGTGATATTTGGACAGGTATGTATGACGGGGTAAACCGTACGAACGATGTCATAGAGGGTATTGAACAGAGTTCTCTGTTTGCCGCTGCTGACAAAACTAAACCGTCGCGTCTGATGCATTATTACGGAGAAGCGAAAGTCCTGCGTGCCATGTATTATTTGGAGCTTGTCAGAAACTGGGGTGATGTGCCTTACAGAAGAAAACCTGCCGGAAATAAGGATGAATTGTTTATCGGAGCGACCGACCGCAATACAATATTGACCGATATGATTAATGATTTGATAGAGGTAGAACCTTTGATGTTGTATGCAGAAGAATCCGACAGAGGAGTAGAGGCTGCTTCAAGAGAATTCTGTCAGGCATTGATAGCTCGCATTGCTTTGCAAAGAGGTGGTTGGAGCCTCAGGCCGGATTATGATAATCCTTCTGCTGTGGGTACAATGGAGCGGAGCGACGATTGGAAAGAATATTATAAAATAGCTGAGGAATATGCCGGAAAGGTTATCTCTGAGGGTAAACATTCCTTGACTCGTTCTTTCCGTCAGGTTTGGGTAGATGAATGTAGTTGGATAGTACCGGTTGGTGATGATAATATTTTTGATGTACCGGCTAAAGTAGGTGGTTCTGGAGAATTGGCTTATTCTTGGGGAACATATATTGTATCGTCAAAGAACTCAGAGGGCGTGAATGCGTCCAATGCTCCTCACGGATATTCATCCGGTGGCGCCAGATTGGCTCTTACCTATATGTTGTCTTTTGATAGAGAGGATTTACGTAGGGATATTACTTGTGAGATATTCCGTTATGAAAATTCAGGAATGAGTTCTATTATTCAGAAGCCATTTTCCGAACTTAATGTTGGTTGTGGCAAATGGAACCGTCTATTTATGGAATCACCGTTGGGCAGTACATCCAATAAAGGTACAGGGATCAATTATACGTATATGCGCTATGCTGATGTGTTGTTGATGTATGCGGAAGCTGCCAATGAAAACCATGACGGGCCGACGACCGAAGCTAAGGATGCCTTGAAGCAGGTGCGTAAAAGGGCTTTTGCAGAAAAAGACCATGCTGAAAAGGTAGAGGCTTATGTGGATGCTTTGGGGACAAAAGAAGATTTCTTCAATGCTATTGTTCAGGAACGTGCCTGGGAATTTGGCGGAGAAAAGCATAGACGTTACGATTTGGCACGTTGGAATCTGTATGGAAAAACATTATATAATTTGTATTTCGATTGGATTGAATTGGGTAAAGTAGCTCGTACTAAGCAATATGAAAATACGGAAACTCCTTTTGAAAATCCTACTTATGATGCACGCTTTGATTCTTACCCGGCTGTAGCCTATTATAAGATGGTACCGGCGGATAAAACGCTGTTCCCGGTATGTGTAGCCGAAACAATGGATTGGTACAAAGAAGGGAACATCAATTCTTATGATGAGGCGCTACCTGCATATCCTTCCCAAAATCCTTCCGGTTACTCGCGTGTAGATATGTGTGTTCAATATTGTACGCAAGTTAAAAACGCCAGTCCTCGCCAATGGGAACCGTCTGCCCGTATTCTGCATTCTTTCTATGGCTATATTAATGCATCGAATGCCGGGGCTGTGAATCCCGAAACGGATCCGGTACGCTATTTGGTTCCTATACCGCCGGACGCATTGTCAAGCCATCAGGGATTATTGAAAAATTATTATGGATATTAAAACTAATAGTAGGATGAAAACAAAATATATAGTGCCGCTTTTACTTTTCTGTCTGTTTGCTTGTATAGCATGTGAAGACGAGACGACAGAGATGCCCCGTTTATTCAGACCTTCCTTTATTGCTTCGTCCTGTTTTGCAGAAAGCAATACTATAACGCTGGCTTGGAGAACATCCGGCGAAGCAACTTCGTATACGGTAGAGCTTTCTCAGGATGCCACGTTTCAGTCGGAAAATCTTGAAACACAGACAGTGGAGAAGGGCAAATGTACGTTTGCGAATTTACGTTATGAGACTAAATTTTATGCCCGTGTCAGAGCTAATAATGAATCTCTTGCTATAACATCGAATTGGACGGAAATGGGTTCTTCCATTTCAACTTTGTCCCGTACTATTCCGAAAATACTGTATGCTGTGAAAGGTTCGCAGATTAATGAGACTTCCGTGGAAATTAAATGGGTGGTATCGGAAAAAAATCCGGTTGACGGATTGGCGATATGGGAAGAAAGAACTACAGAGGAAAAACAAATTAGTTTGGAAGATGCTTCTGCCGGACAATATACGATTACAGGATTAACTCCTCGTACTACTTATTATGTGGCTTTGACAAACAGTGCTGCACCGGAAGGAGCAGAAAAATATAATCAGCAGAGATTTACCACTGCAGGAATGCCTGCCGATGCAGTTGTGGTGGAAGATGGAGTTGATTTGATGGATAAGATTAAGGCCGGTATGGATGATACAAGTAAGCAGGCTCTTGTTTTCCAATTGAAGAATGGCGTTGATTATTACCTGACAACAGGCGGGGAAGTCGCTGCGAAAACCGGCGATATTAAATTGACCAAAAGCATTGCTCTTCTTGCTAACCCGGGGGAACGTCCTACCTTGTACATTCGCGAGGGGGGCTTCATTGTGAAACCGGAAGTTGGCAATATGCCGAATATTGAATATTTTATTGTTGATAATGTGAATATTAAGGAAACATGGACTGAGAGTAAGCCCAGTAAAGGTAGTAAAACACGTTTGCTGAATATAGGGAAACACAATGCCGGTACTGATTTCACAATAGATAGATTTGAAATTACAAACTCGGATATAGTTTTACCATCTACCGTTTTAATGATGAGTGATGCCAGTGAAGGAGTTACCACAATCAACCATATCCGTATAGATAATTGTTTGGTTTCCGGTATTAATGATACAAAAAATGTAACAAAACAATTCGGTTTTATTCATGCAATAAATAAAGGCTCTAATGTATGGAATGATGTCTCCGTCACTAATTCCACATTCTATGAGTTCTATATTTCACCGGGTGTGTTTGGAGCACCTACTGCTGATGTCCCTATTGCGGCCGGTAACAAAGTTGTTATTTCTAATTGTACTTTCTATAATTGGGGCTCAAATAAGGATGGCAAAAACACTTATAGGGCTGTTGGGAATTTCTCCAAATTGACTACGCCGCTGAACTTGTCGGTAAGTAATTGTGTCTTTGGCAGCAGTAAAAGTAAAGTGCTTGATGCAGGCAGTGTTAATTTAAATTCGAAAGGCAACTATTGTACATTGGATTTTGAAAAGATGTCTGATGCCGGTTTGACACTGATTTCATTGGATACGGATGATGCTTCGTTATTCCGTAATGTTGAGGAAAATGATTTTACTGTAGTTGATGCAGAGTCAGTCATTTATAAATCAGAATACGGTGATCCCCGTTGGATTAAAGTTTTGGATTAATTATTTGTAAATTAAATACTCTAATTAATGAGATATAATATGAATTTGATAGGATTCTTTTGCCTTGCATGGGCTTTGTTGGCTTGCGACCAAGATGAAGGGAAAGATAACTCTGGTGTTTCTTTCCCGGATTATGGTGAGGTACTGGCCTTTCCCGGTGCGGAAGGATATGGGCGGCATGCCACAGGTGGCAGAACGGGTGAAGTATATCAAGTAACGACTTTGGCAGATTCGGGCAGGGGTTCTTTACGTGATGCCGTCAGTAAGCCCAACCGTATTATTGTATTTAAGGTTGCAGGGGTAATCAAATTAGAGTCTCCTCTCGACTTCTCAAAGAACTTGACAATTGCAGCACAGACAGCTCCGGGTGACGGAGTTGTCGTGTATGGCAACCGGGTTTCCTTTTCGGGAGCGGACAATTTGATATGCCGTTATTTACGTGTACGAATGGGTATCAACGGTCGTGAAGGTAAAGATGCAGCCGGTATCGCCTATGGTTCGGATATGATTTTCGACCATATGTCTGTAACTTGGGGACGCGATGAATGTTTCTCCATCAATGGAGATCCTAAAAAGCCCGCAGATCAGCCTCGGAATATCACGATACAGAACTCGTTCATAGGGCAGGGATTGCAACCTCATTCTTGTGGTGGGCTTATCCAGACCACAATAAACGATGGAGTTACTTTGTACCGGAATCTGTATATAGACAATAAAACCCGTAATCCGAAAGTGAAAGGACTAAATCAGTTTGTAAACAATGTCCTTTATAATTGGGGAAACGGCGGTGCTTATATTATGGGAGATACTCAGCAGAAATCGGATGCCGATATTCGGAATAATTATTTTATAGTAGGAACTACAGATAATTACGATGGCAAGAAGTTAGGCGCAACGGCTCCCTTTACCCGATATAACGAGCATTTCAGTGCTTATTTGTCTGGTAACTTTTGTGATGATAATAAGGATGGCTCATTGAATGGCCGTGAACTGGGACGTGCAGACTGTATGAAGAAGTCGGTTGCAGCAGGAGAGGAGATTATAACTTCTCCTACGTTCCTCGAACGTCCGTCCGATGTACATCCCGAAATAAAAGAACTGATGACTGCTCAGGAAGCCTACGAATGGATTGTTGCCAATGGCGGATCTTCCTTGCCCGTACGGGATGAGGTGGATGCCTATCTTATCGATGAACTGACTTCATTGGGGAAAAAGGGGCTGATTATCCATTCGGAGGAAGATATACCGACAAAGGGACCGGGTAATATAAAGTCGGCGGAAGCTCCTGCAGATACCGACAATGATGGTATGCCGGACGAGTTTGAAGATAAATACGGCCTTGATAAGAATGATCCGGCAGATGCCATGAAAGTAGCGTCTAATGGATATACGAATATAGAGAATTATATATTTCTGATTAAATAGAATACCGAATGATGATGAAAAAGTTATGTCTTGTTTTTATAAGCATATTGCAACTGTGTAGCGTGTCGGCAGGGGCGCAAACGAATGACAAAGCCAAAGAGATGGCAATGAAGATAGCTGATCGTATTTTGGCGTCCACGACTTATGAGTTTGTGGATAAGAAAAGCGGAAAGACCTATACATCCTTAAAGAATATGCCTTTGAATAAAGCATTGAAAGTCAGGAGTAAATATCTTGATTGGCACTACACGAACGGAGTTACCAATATTGCTTTAATGGAATTGGGTAATAAGCTGGGTAACTCCAAATACGAAAACTACGTATTGAAGAATATGAATTTCGTATTTGATGAGGACAATCAATCTTATTTCCGTAGATTGTATGAGGAAACGTTGAAGAATGAAGGATGGAAAGCGGTGAATGCCTTGAATTGGCACATGATTTATCGTAATAAACGTCTGGACGATAACGGACCGATGGGAGCAAGTTTGATTGATTTGAGCCGGAAGCATCCTAACGCGGCATTCCGGAAATATATTGAAAGTACCAATCATCATTTAATGTTCTCCGAACCCCGGCTTGCCGATGGCACTATTGCCCGATTGTGGCCGCACGTGAATACGGTGTGGGCTGATGATGCTTTTATGGCCCTTTCCTTTTTGGTAAGAATGGGAGAGATGACAGGAGATAATAAGTATTTCGATGATGCTGCCAATCAGATACTGAATTACACCCGCTATCTATGGTGTCCCGAGAAGGAAGTCTATTATCACTGTTATCATACTGACACGAAGATACACGGAGTAGCTCATTGGTCAAGAGCCAACGGATGGGTATTTATGGCAACGGCAGATTTACTGTCGAGAATGCCCGAAAATCATCCTATGCGCGAAGATGTCATTAAGAACTTCCGGATGCAGACGGATGGGGTAATTCGTTATCAGGGCGCTAACGGATTATGGCATCAGTTGCTCGACAAACCAGATTCTTATGAAGAGATAACGGGAACGGCCATGTTTGTTTTCGGCATTGCCAAGGGAGTTAAAGAAGGATGGTTACATCCCGATTATATTTATGTGGCATGGGAAGGCTTGAAAGGTATGCTGACAAAAATCACCCCTGAAGGTGATGTCACCGCTATTTGTGCCGGTACGGGAATTATGCCTTCTTTATCATTTTATTATAATCGCCCTCAATGGAAAAACGACCCTATGGGTGAAGGACCTGTTTTAAGAGCATTGGTCGAGATGATTGATGCACCTGCTTATACGGAAATTAAAGCGGAACAGCAATATGACAAGATAAAATAGAGGTTGTATCTCTTGGTTACAGCAACTAACGTTTTTAATTCTCGTAGATTATATTTGGTTGAAACCTTAGAATTCAATAAGCAGGAAAAGCTCATCCTATCTTTCTCTGATTATTGATTCTAAGGTTTTCTTTTGGTTGAGGCCAAATATCCTCTATGCTTTTCGTAAAACTGTATACAGAAACAGTTCCGAACCTTTTTTAATATTTCTACAAGGTTATTACAGCGATGCGCTATACTTTATCAGCGCATAGCCGCCTACTACCTGCATTGCCATTCCCGGTAGCCCGATACGGAAATCCTGTACGGCTTGGAAGAAGCTGCCCACCATAGCCCATTCGCCCAGAGTACCTGCTACCTGATAGAACAGTACAACGGCCAATAGGATAGGCAGAGAGATACGGTTGAAACGATGTGCTGCCCAGCCGGCTGCTGCTGCCAGTAATACGGACTTCAACAGAATGGCGGGAAGCACTGCCGGAAGAGGCATCCCGAACAACAGTGAATTGATTATCGGAGAAAGGACCGCAGTCAGCAATCCTACCTTCCAGCCGAATTTGTATGCACCGATTAAGGTGAAGAAATAGATGGGCAACCATGTGATACCGCCTTGCGGTATAAGGTGGAAAAGCTGGGGCAGTGCCATATTGCCTGCAATGAACAATGCGGCCATTAAGTAAGTTCTTGCATTGCTGTAATCCAGCGAATAGAGTTTTACAGTTTTTGTTTCCATGTTCTTATCGTTTATAAAATAATCTTATTCATTTATCGGGTAAATTGTATTGGTCTGTCGGATAATCTTTATCGGCTAATCAAACAATCTGTTTTATACTCACAAAGTTATAACTATTATTTCAAACCAATACGGTCTTGACAACAGTAATGCCTGATTTTGTCAGAAATTGATATTCACTCCGCCCATAACGGTTGCCTTAGGCATCGGAAAGCCGTCGTTTATTTCGTAACGTTGCGCCAGCAGGTTTTCCCCTCGTACAAAGACATCGGCATAGCGGCATACACGATAATTGGCACGCAGGTTCCAGAGAACAAAACTTTCTTTCTTCTCCTTGCCTTTGCTTACGTTGGTATAGAGGTCTTTTATATATTGCACTCCGGTTGACACTCCCCAGCGGCCTCGCGTAAAGTCAACGCCTGCATAGAGTTTATGTCCGGGAGCGGCAATCACCGGATTCTCCATGTGCAGCCAACTGTAATTGGCATTTGCCTGCCAGTGCGGGGTAATGCGGTAACCGATATTGGCTTCAATGCCCCGGTTTTCAATCTTGCCGGTATTTACATTCTTGGGCTTGCCGTCCGTAGGAACGGTCATAATCATATTGTCGCCGTCAATGTAGTAGAGGTTTATGCCGTAAGACAAAGCGCCGTCCAACACCCGTTGCGAGAAAGACAACTCGTAGCTCATCAGGCTTTCCGCCATTAAATCCGGGTTCTGTGGCGGAAACATGTACATCTCACGGATGGTGGGGTTACGGAATCCCTTGCTCACCATTGCTTTCACTTCCGTCTGTCGGGGCAAGTGGAACGAAAGGCCACCTTGCGGAATCCATTCCGTGCCTACATGCGAATGGTGGTCTACACGGATGCCCGCATCCAGAGAGAGCCATTCTCCGAGGTCTTGACGGAAGTCTACATATCCGGCAAATTCATCCATTTGCTTGTCTACACCCGGAATACGTTCGCCGGTAGACACCATGCGGTTCCATGATTCGCCGCCGAAGTGCTGATAGTCGAAACCTGCGGTCAGACGGTTACCGGCGAAAAGCGTTGCGCTCTGATACCACGACACGCCCAGCATGCGGTCTTTGGAGTTGAAATGGGATTCCTGCGGCGTACCGCCGGGATGATAGCCGTCATTGATTTTATGGCGTCCCCAGTTATAGAAGAAACTCAAGGCGCCGGAGCTCTTTTCATAATGGTTTTCGAGAGCGAGCGAAGTCATGCCGCGCGTGATGCGGGAGTCATTGTCTATGTACGGATTACCGGCTTCGCCCGGATTGGAGGCCTTGAACTGCGTGATGTTTACATCGCCCCACAGTTTCCAGGAATCGTTGAAGTCATATCCCAGCTTGGTATAGCCGCCGTATTGCTCAAACTCCATATTGTCGCGATGCCCGTCGGTACGGTTGTAAGAGCCGGTGACAACGCTGCTGAAACGCCCTTTCCTGATGCGGTTGGAAACTTCCGTCTGCAATGTGTTGTAGGAGCCGTAGCCGATTTGCGCATGGGTCTTAACCCCGTCTTCCTGCATCTTGCGGGTTACGATATTGATAACGCCGCCCATAGCGTTAGAGCCATACAGCACCGAGGCAGGACCGCGAAGCACTTCCACCCGGTCGGTCAGCATGGTCTGATAGGCATCGGCAATGGGATGTCCCATTAATCCCATATATTGGGGATGGCCGTCAATCAGCACCAGCAAACCAGCCGTAGGGCTGCCGCCGATGCCGCGCAGGTTCATTCCGCCTGCTGCTCCCGTGGACACGCCGTATCCCATGATGCCGCGGCTTGTAGCGAACAGTCCGGGCACTTGCTCTGTCAGTGCAGGTAGTACGGATGGTTGGAAACGTCGCTCCAACACCTTGCGGTTCACTACGGAGATGGTCATCGGCAGATGCCGTATATCCGTTTCGTTTCTTGTTCCGGTTACTACCACTTCATCTATAGTCAGGTTCCGGGCAATGCGCGCGCTGTCCTTTGCAGCCTGCGCAAATCCCGCCATTGTCCAAAGGCCGGCTATCGAAAGGAGTAATATGTTTTTTTTCTTCATTCGTATCGCTTTCTTCATTATTTGCTCCGCCAAAGATAGGGCGTATTTTCTTTTTCCGTTTGTATTATAATCTCTCTTGTTTGAGATTTTCTACAAACCGGTCTATTTCCTGTAACTTTTGGGGTATATCGATGCTTTGAGGACAGTGCGGGTTGCATTGGTCGCATCCTGTACAATGGCTTGCCTGGCGGAGCTTCGGTACGCTGCGGTCATAACCGATGAGGAAGGCGCGGCGGGCTTCGCGATAGTGCTCATCCCGGCTGCTTTTGGGTATATTGCCCTCGTTGACGCAGCGGTTGTAATGCAGCAGAATGGCGGGAATGTCCAGTCCGTAGGGACAAGGCATGCAATACTTGCAGTCGTTGCACGGGATGATAGGATAGGTAAGCATTACCTGCGCCGTATCTTCCAGCAGAGCCAGTTCTTCTTCCGTGCAAGGGTCGAGGGGGGAATAGGTGCGGAGATTGTCCTGCAGATGTTCCATATACGTCATGCCGCTCAGTACCGTCAGTACCTTGGGGAAGCTCCCGGCAAAGCGGAATGCCCAGGAAGCTACACTCTCTTGCGGGCGATGCTGTTTCAGGCGTGCCACCAAGTGGTCGTTCAGTCTGGATAGCCGTCCTCCCAGCAGCGGTTCCATGATAATGGCGGGAATGTCGCGTTTAACGAGTTCGCCATACAGATATTCGGCATTGACATTATTGCCCGAAGCATGCCGCCAGTCGGCATAGTTGAGTTGGATTTGCACGAAATCCCAGTGTATGTGGTCGTGCATGGCCAGTATTTCATCGAACACGTCCGTTGTTCCGTGAAACGAAAATCCCAGGTTCCGGATACGCCCGGCCTTGCGTTCTTCCATCAGAAAATCAATCATACCGTTGTCGATGTACCGTGCCCGGAATGTCTTGATGCCGCCATTGCCGACGGAGTGCAACAGATAATAATCGATGTAGTCCACTTGCAGGTCCTCGAACGATTTCCGATACATGGCAATTGAATTCTCGCGGGTGTAATTGGAAAAGTTGGACAGTTTGGTGGCTATCAGGAACTTTTCACGCGGATGGCGTTTCAGTGCTATTCCCGTTGACTTCTCCGACCAACCCTGCACATACACGGGCGATGTGTCGAAATAGTTCACGCCGTGGGCGATGGCATAGTCAATCAGTTCGTTGACCGCTTCCTGGTCTACCTCATCTCCGTTTCCGTCAGCCCGCTTCCGGGTAGGCCAGCGCATGCAGCCGTAGCCCAATAAGGATACCCGGTCGCCCGTGGTGGGATTGGTACGGTACACCATCTTATCGATAGGAATTTCACCCAAAGCGGCTGATTCGCTGTCCGAACGGTTGTTCTTGCCGGAGCAGCCATACAGTGCGGCTGCCGATGCAAACGTCCCTACGCCGGCAAGCTTGAAGAAGTCCCGGCGGTTTATCTTGCTGTTATTCTTATTATTCTTTTCTTCCATAGTTACTCGTATTTATTCTTCTCGATGCTGTCTGTTGTCCAAAGCGTATCGAAGATTTTCCTTTATCGTTTTGTCATCTGATTCTCACACCGTTCTGTGCATGATATGTCCTTCCACATAGATTGCGCTGAACGGGCGTGCCGGACACAGGTTCTCACATGCGCCGCAGCCGATGCAGCGTTCGGTATTGACAACGGGTATTTTGGGGGATTGCGGATTTCCGGAGTCCGAAGCCACCATTTGTATGGCGCCGACCGGGCAGTGGCGAGCGCAGTTGCCGCACTCCACCTTATCGGTGATGCAGATGCAATTCTCCTTTATCCATACGGCATGACCTATCTGGATGGCCGATTTGTCGGCTTTCGTTATCGGCCGGATAGCACCTGCCGGACAAACTTCCGAAC
>OJNQ01001349.1_pt1 | contig 17727 bp, 16 predicted proteins | sample 1597621 | NCBI WGS metagenome assembly OJNQ01 (sample SAMEA2452137, study PRJEB22498) | human gut metagenome | reverse complement strand
AGAGAGGTAAAATAATGGATGAGATAAGCGGTTTTATCATAAAAATGACCGAGTTTTTCAGCGGCGACCCTAAGCGTATACAGCATTTTATAAAGGTGCATACCTTTGCCCGTGTTATCGGCAGGGCAGAGGGGCTTGATATCCGCGCTATGTACTGTCTTGACGTTGCGTCGGTGGTGCATGATATAGGCATAAAGCCTGCGGAGGAGAGATACGGCAAGGGTCAATGCGGCGGAAAGCTTCAGGAACAGTTAGGTCCTGAGCCTGCACGGAAAATGCTCACAGAGCTTGACTTTGATGAGGATATCATAGACAGGGTGTGCTTTCTTATCGCACATCATCACACCTATGAGGGCGCCCAGGGGCTTGACTGGCAGATACTCTTGGAAGCAGATTTCCTTGTGAACGCTTTCGAGGACAGCCTTTCCAAAGAGAGCATAAAAAGCTTCCGTGACAAGGTGTTCAAAACGAAAACAGGCATTAAGATGCTTGAAGAAATGTACGGTGTATGATACTTGTGCAAAGTTGATACCCGAGTAATATGACCGAAACCATTTTAACAGGAGGTGTGTTCCAATGGGAAAATATTGGAACGAAGAGATCGAGTGCATGGCGCACGAGGACATGAAAAAGCTCCAGAGCGAAAGACTTGTCAAACAGGTCAAGCACGTCTGGGACAATGTGCCATACTACAAGAAGCTTATGGAAGAAAAGGGCGTAACGCCTGATGATATCCACGGCATTGAGGACCTGCACAAGCTGCCGTTCCTTTCAAAGGCTGATCTGCGTGAGGCTTATCCTTACGGTCTGCTTGCAAAGCCGCTTTCAGAGTGCGTGAGAATACATTCAACAAGCGGAACCACAGGCAAGAGAGTTGTGGCTTTCTACACTCAGCATGATATCGACCTTTGGGAAAATTGCTGTGCAAGAGCTATAGTTGCCGCAGGCGGAACAAAAGACGACGTTTGCCACGTTGCATATGGCTATGGACTTTTTACAGGCGGAGCAGGTCTTAACGGCGGCTCTCATAAGGTAGGCTGTCTTACACTGCCGATGTCATCAGGAAACACAGAAAGACAGATACAGTTCATGCAGGATCTAGGTTCTACTATCCTGTGCTGTACTCCGTCATATGCCGCTTATATAGGTGAAACTGTAAAGGAAATGGGCATAAAGCCAGAGGAGCTTACACTCAAAGCTGGTATCTTCGGTGCTGAGCCTTGGACGGATGAAATGCGTCACGAGATAGAGAATCTTCTTGGTATCAAGGCTTACGATATCTATGGCTTGACGGAAATCTGCGGTCCGGGCGTTGGAGGCGAGTGTGAGTGCCAGAACGGTACCCACCTGTGGGAAGACCATTTCTTCCCGGAGATCGTGGACCCGAATACCTTACAACCGGTGGAACCGGGACAAGTAGGAGAGTTGGTCTTCACCACGCTTACGAAGGAGGGTATGCCGATGCTTCGTTACCGTACACGTGATTTGACCTCGCTGACTTACGAGAAGTGCGCCTGTGGACGTACGGCGGTTCGTATGGGACGTATTTTAGGTAGAAGTGACGATATGTTGATTATTCGTGGCGTAAATGTTTTCCCGTCTCAGGTAGAATCCGTAATTTTGGAGCTGCCGGAGTTTGAGGCGCATTACCTGATCGTGGTGGATCGTATGAACAATACCGATACCTTCCAGATACAGGTGGAGGTTCGCCAAGAATACTACTCGGACGAGATGAACAAGATGATCGCCTTGAAAAAGAAGATCGCCGCCCGCATGCAGAGCGTGATCGGTTTGCAACCGGACATCAAGATCGTGGAGCCGCGTAGTATCGAACGTAGTATGGGTAAGGCAAAACACGTGATCGATAAACGTAAGTTAGTATAACCTCTAAAAGATTAAGTACTATGTTAATAAAACAATTATCAATCTTTCTGGAAAACAAGAAAGGCCGTTTTACGGAAGTCGCCAAGATATTAGGGGAGGCAGGGGTCAATATGTCCGCTTTCACGGTAGCCGAGAATTCCGATTTCGGTATCCTTCGCCTAATCGTATCCGATACGGAGAAAGCGATATCCGTGCTTCGTGAAAAGTTATACGCTGTAAGCGTGGCCGACGTGGTATGCTTGCATTGTCCCAACCAGCCGGGAGCCTTGGCAAAGGCGATGGATATCATTACCTCGGCCGGGATCTTCATTGAATATATGTACGCTTTTTCTCAAGGCGACGCTGCTAACGTGATCATCCGTCCGGACGATGTCAATAAGTGCGCGGAGGTTTTGAAAGCGAATAAATTGGAATTGATCGCTGCTAGCGATTTATATAAGTTGTAAATATTAACGTTTTGGGTTTCATTTATTCGCCTAAAAGCACTAATTTTGCACGCTAAAAGTATGTGAATGAAAAAGGTTGTATTTTTACTGATGATGATGACAGTACTATTATCCTCTTGTGGAGAGTATAATAAGATACTGAAGAGCACGGATTACGAATTGAAATATTCGTACGCGAAGAAATACTTCAATGCGAAGCAATACTCGAAATCCGCTACTCTGCTGGATGAACTGGTTACAATCTTTAAAGGAACAGCTTATGCCGAGGAGTCCTTGTACTTGTTGGCGCAAAGCTATTACGGTCAGAAAGATTATCAGACGGCTTCGCAATACTTCGAGACCTATTATACGACCTATCCGAAAGGGGAGTTTACGGAATTATCCCGTTTCTATTCCGGTTATGGTTTGTATCTGGACTCTCCGGATCCCCGGTTAGACCAGTCGCAGACGTATAAGGCGATCGAGCAGTTGCAACTTTATTTGGAGTATTATCCGCAAAGTGAACGGGCCGAGGAAGCGCAGAACATCATGTTCGAGCTTCAGGAGAAGTTGGCTTACAAGGAATTGATGGCCACCCGCTTGTATTTCAATCTAGGTACCTATATGGGGAATAACTTCCAGTCTTGCGTGATCACGGCGCAGAACGCCTTGAAGAATTACCCGTATTCCAAGTATCGTGAGGAATTCATGTTCCTTATCATCCGTGCGAAGTACGAGTTGGCGCTAGTATCCGTAGAGGAGAAGTTGCAGGGCCGTTACCGGGATGTGGTTGACGAATATTACAACTACATGAACGAGTATCCGGAAGGTAACTACGTAAAGCAGGTAACGAAGTTCTACGACTATGCCAGCAAGCGAATTACAGATGCATATTAAGCGAATTTAATCAATAAAACGAAAATGGATTACAGAAAATCAAACGCTCCTACCAATACGGTAACCCGTGACATGATGAAGTTAAGTGAAGAAACGGGTAACGTATATGAGACAGTCGCTATCATTTCAAAACGGGCGAATCAGATTAGTGTTGAGATGAAACAAGATCTGGAAAAGAAACTTCAAGAGTTCGCTTCTTACAATGACAACTTGGAGGAAGTCTTTGAAAACCGTGAGCAGATCGAGATTTCACGCTACTATGAGAAACTTCCGAAATCAACGTTGATCGCCGCTCAAGAGTACGAGGATGGCAAGGTTTATTACAAGAATCCTGCTAAAGAGAAGAATAACTTCTAAGAAGAAATATTTTTGAACATCGGAAAGGCTGACCCTCAAATGAGTCGGCCTTTCCATTTAAAACGAACTAATTACCATGTTACAAAGAATACAAACTGTTTACCTGCTAATTATCGTGGCGCTTACGGTCGCTACCTTATTCTTGCCGTTGGCCGTGTTGCAACAAGGAGACGCCCTCTTCTCGTTCGATGCTAGCGGGTTGAGCACGATGATCGGTGAGCCGGAATTACTATACCCGGCGTGGGGCTTATTTGCCTTGACTGCTATCATCGCTATCATTGCCTTGGTGACGATCTTCTTATATAAGAAAAGAATCCTGCAAATCCGTCTTTGCGTGTTCAACGCATTGCTGATATTGGGCTTTTATGGTTTCTTCGCCTTCTTGATCTATTCCTTGAAGGGGGATATGGAAGGTGCCAGCGTAAGTGTTAAGATCGCTCTTTCCTTCCCGTTGGTCAATCTGATCTTGGATTATCTGGCGATCCGTAATATCGGGGCCGATGAGGCGCTGGTACGTTCTTTGGATCGTTTGCGTTAAGGCTTTCCGGATAAATCATTGGGTAAAAGATATTAGGTAAGGGACTCTTTTTGTCAAGGGTCCCTTATTTTATGTCCGGAAAAGTATAATACATAAGACAATATTATTTTGTATATGAAACAATATTGTTTTTCGGTGAAATATATCTACTTTCGTAGAATACAAATATCCGTTGCCAATCATGAAGAAGACTCAGCTTATCCCCATCGCTTTATTGTCGGTATCGGCGGTAGCGAACGCCCAGAATACCAGTTGTCCCCCGAATATTATCCTGTTCTTGGTGGATGATATGGGATGGGAGGATACGTCCTTGCCTTTCTGGACTCAAAAGACGCATTATAATGAGGTATATGAGACCCCGAACATGGAACGATTGGCGAAAGAGGGCATGATGTTTACCCAAGCCTACGCTAGCAGTATTAGCTCGCCTACCCGTTGCAGCTTGATCACGGGGACGAACGCCGCCCGTCACCGGGTTACGAACTGGACACTTTTTAAGGATAAGACGACCGACCGGGAGAGTGATGTGCTTACCCTGCCGGATTGGAATTATAACGGCGTGGCCCAAGTGGGCGGGACGAATAATACGTTTGTGGGTACTTCATTCGTGCAGATATTGAAGAATAACGGATATCACACGATCCATTGCGGCAAGGCGCATTTCGGGGCGATCGATACCCCGGGGGAGGACCCGCATCATTGGGGATTCGAGGTCAATATAGCCGGGCATGCCGCCGGAGGTCTCGCCAGTTACCTCGGCGAGAATAATTACGGGCATACCAAGGATGGTAAACCTTACGCTCCGAACGCTATCCCCGGATTGGAAAAGTATTGGGGAAGCGACACCTTCGCTACGGAGGCCTTGACGCAGGAGGCGATCAAGGCGTTGGACAAGGCTAAGAAATATAACCAGCCGTTTTACCTATATATGTCACATTATGCGATCCATATCCCGATTGATAAGGACAAGCGTTTCTACCAGAAATATATCGATAAGGGGTTAACGGCTAAAGAGGCGGCTTACGCTGCCTTGATAGAGGGTATGGATAAGAGTCTGGGCGATTTGATGGACTGGTTGGAGAAGAATGGCAAGGCGGATAACACGATCGTGATCTTCATGAGCGATAATGGTGGTCTTTCCAGCGAGCCCGGATGGCGTGACGGCGAGATCCATACGCAAAACTATCCCTTGAACAGTGGTAAAGGCTCCGCCTATGAGGGAGGAGTCCGTGAGCCGATGATCGTGCGTTGGCCGGGGGTGGTGAAGCCGGGAAGCAAATGTGATAAATACTTGATTATCGAGGATTTCTATCCTACTATCTTGGAGATGGCAGGCATAAAGGGGTATAAGACCGTACAGCCGATAGATGGCGTCAGTTTCATGCCTTTATTAAAAGGTACGGGAGATCCTTCCGTGGGACGTAGCTTATTCTGGAACTGCCCGAATATATGGGGTAATGACGGGCCGGGAATCGGTCCGACTTGCTCTGTTCGTAATGGAGACTGGAAACTGATCTATTATTACGAGACGGGGAAGAAGGAATTGTTTAATATCACGGAGGATATAGGGGAACATAATGACGTGGCAAGGCAGCATCCCGATATCGTAAAGCGTCTGTCCGGGGAATTGGGTACGTATTTACGGAAAGTGGACGGACAACGTCCGTCGTTTAAGGCGACAGGTAAACCGGTTCCTTGGCCGGATGAGATATAATAATTAAAAAAAGAAAGAGCATATGGAGTTTTACAAAGCGGAAGAGAATCGCTATGCGGATATGATATATCGGCGGTGCGGACGGAGCGGTATCTTATTGCCGGCCGTTTCCTTGGGATTGTGGCACAACTTTGGTAGTGTGGATGTGTTCAGTAATTTTATCCAGATCGCTCACGCCGCATTCGATCATGGCGTGACTCATTTCGACTTGGCAAATAACTATGGCCCGGCCTACGGATCGGCGGAGGAGAATTTCGGCCGGATATTGAAGAAGGGCTTGGGCGCTTATCGGGATGAGATGATTATTTCTACGAAGGCGGGCTACGATATGTGGCCGGGACCGTACGGAAGCTGGGGATCCAGGAAGTATTTAATGGCCAGTCTCGATCAGAGCTTAAAGCGGATGGGGCTGGAGTATGTGGATATTTTCTATCACCACAGACCGGATCCGAATACCCCGCTGGAAGAGACTGCCTGCGCTTTGGATGGCATTGTACGAAGCGGAAAAGCGTTGTATGTCGGAATCTCCAACTACAATAAAGAGCAGACAATCGAGATTGCAAAGCTTTTCAAGGAGATGAAAACGCCATTTATTATCAACCAGAGACGGTACAATATGTTTGACCGTGAGATGGAAGAGGATGGATTAAAAGATTACGCAGCCGCAAACGGCATCGGTATCATCACATTCTGTCCATTGGCACAGGGTTTACTTACAAATCGTTACTTAAATGGTATCCCGGAGGATAGCCGTATCCGTACCGATGGCAGATTCCTGAAGGAGACTGCTATCAATGAGGAGACGATTGCAAAGGTTCGTGCACTCAACGTGATTGCAGAAAACCGTGGTCAGACATTGGCAGAGATGGCACTTGCATGGATTCTGCGTGATAACGACATTACAAGTGTGTTGATTGGTGCATCCAGACCATCCCAGATCTTAGACAACATCGGCATGCTCGCAAATATGACATTTACACAGGAAGAACGCGAGAAGATCGATCGGATTACAAAATAAAAAACAAGCCGTGCATGGGTTGTAGAAATACCCATGCACGGCTTTTGTAATTTATACAGTTTGTTGTGAATTCAGCCGCGACAGCTCGCGCAATTCCTTGATCGTAAATACACCACAGACCACGGCGGCTGCGATATCTGCAATCGGACCTGCATACATGACACCGTCGATTCCCATGAAGATCGGGAAGATCACGATGAGCGGCAGCAGGAAGAGAATCTGTCTCGTCAGTGACATGAAAATACCAAGCTGTGATTTGCCGATGGAGTTGAAGAAATTCGCTGTCACAGGCTGGATGCCGTTAATCAAGGTGAAGAACATATAAATCCGGAAGTACCGTTCAGAGAACTGATAGTACAGCTCACTTCCTTCTCCGAAGACACGGATGATCTGTCTTGGGAAAAGCTGGAAACATGCAAATGCAATCAGCGACAGGAAGGTTGCGGTAGCAAGTGCCAGAAGATATGTTTTCTTCACACGGTTGTATTTCTTTGCACCGTAATTAAATCCGATGACCGGCTGGATGCCCTGGGAGATACCGATGACGAACGACATGAAGATCATGTTGACCTTTGTGATAATACCGGCACAGGCAAGCGGGATATTACTTCCGTAGACAGAAGATGCACCGTAATGTGACAGGACGTTGTTCATCACGATCTGTACGATGGTCATAGCAATCTGGTTGAAGCATGCGCTTGCACCAAGGCGCATGATGTTTGCAAAATAAGTTCCACGGATGCGGAAACACCGTCTGCGTAACCGGATAGTCTTGAAATGAAACATATATCGCAAACTGATGCAGAAGGATACAATCTGTCCAAGAATCGTTGCAAGTGCGGCACCACGCATTCCCATGTCCAATGTAAAGATGAAGATTGGATCAAGAATCGTATTTACAATGGCACCGATCAGCATGGAAATCATTGAATAACGCGGACTTCCGTCGGCGAGGATCAGCTTGCTCATACCAGTGTTTGCAATCAGAAATGGAAATCCAATCGCAACAATGCGGGTATATTCCTGTGCATACGGCAGAACTTCCGCTGTTGCTCCGAAGAATTTCAGCATGGGTGTAAGCAGGATCGAGGTAAATGCGAATAATGCAAGGCCGAAGATCGTCATCAGGCAGATACCACAACCAGCGTAATTGGCAGCTTCTTCCTCCTCTTTTGCGCCAAGCTTCAGGGAGACATTGGTCGCACTTCCGATTCCGAGCAACAGGGAAATTGCTGTACATGTCGTAGACAGTGGAAAGGTAATGTTTGTCGCTGCATTTCCGTTGATTCCAATCCCCTGCCCGATGAAGATCTGGTCGACAATGTTATAAAGGGCAGTTACCAGCATCGAAATGATGCATGGAATTGCGAATTTGACAAGTAATTTGGATTCTTTCTGTGTGCCAAGTGGATTGGCAGATTTTATGTTCTCATTCATATTTTTCACCATTTTTCTGTAGTATGTCCATTTATTCATTATTAAACTATCACTATCCGAGAAAAAATGTCAATTATAAGTTGCATTTTTAGTAGAAACGAGTTCTTAACTGAATAAAAACGGATACTTAACGGATGTAACATAGAATAAAAAAATCAAATATTTGGATATAAAAAGGGTAAAAAACGGTTGATTTATACATAGAAGAGTATTATACTAAATATAAAGGTATCGGTAATGAAAGAATTTTTCAAAGGAGTGATGCATATGACAATCGAAGAAATGAAAGAAAAGAAGCGGGAACATGGGTACACGTATAACATGATGTCGCAGATGTCGGGAGTTCCGCTTGGAACCGTGCAGAAGATTTTTACGGGTGAGACGAAATCGCCGCGCTATGATACGCTTGAGGCATTGGCACGTATCTTTGAAAATGGCGACCGTGATTACCTGTATGCGGATATGGTAGAGGATTCCGGAACAGCATACGCGGCAAAGGTTCAGGGACAGTATACGCTGGATGATTATTATGCGCTGCCGGAGGATCGCCGGGTAGAGCTGATTGATGGCTGTATCTATGATATGGCGGCACCTTCGACGATTCACCAGTTGATTGCAGGGGAAGTTCACAGGCAGATATCAAATTTTATTCTGGAGCATGATGGACCGTGCATGCCGTTTATCTCGCCGGTGGATGTACAGCTTGACTGTGATGATAAGACGATGCTGCAGCCGGACGTCGTCATTTTGTGCGACATTGACCGGATGAAGGTGCGTTGCATATATGGTGCGCCGGACTTTGTGCTGGAGGTAATCTCAAAATCCACCCGGCTTCGCGACTATGGAAAGAAGCTTTCCAAATACATGGATGCCGGTGTGAAGGAATACTGGATTGTGGACCCATACCAGAAGCGCATTATGGTGTATGAGTTCAACAAGGAAATCTTCCCTGTGATTTATGGAATTGATGCGGATATCCCGGTCGGTTTGTATGATGGCAGGTTAACGATCAATTTGGCGGCGTTAATAAAGAAGATTGAGAAACTGTTGTAATGAAAAAGTAGTAGTTATTCGAATAGAGGTTAAAGATTCTGTGTAATAACATGTAACTTTTCATCCATTTAACATTTTTCGTCATCAGCCAGTTCAAACATATCACCATGCAATTCATAATGAACATATTGGTATCTATCAGCCATATATTCTGTACCAATTTCAAATGCCTGTAAAAAATTCTCATCACGCATTAATAACTGTACAAAAACAGGAAAATTGAACAAAATAAATGTAAGCATATATCTATGTGACGCGCTCATATTTGATGCCTGTTCATCAATCCATTCAGACAAACCATTCAAATACGTAATACATGTTTGAATCAAATCAAGCCATTGCATATATACATTCTGACTAAAATTCTGAAATGTTACTGTATAAACACGGTCAGCCATCTTTTCATTAACAGGCTTTGCCTTTAATTTTTCTAAAGCCGATTCTTTCCCAGTTGCTACAAAATGATACATTACATCATATACATTCTTTGTAAAATCTTCTCTGGATAAGAAAGCACCATAAATATATGGTAACTGCACCTGCAGCCAACGTTCAAAACCTTTTGAACAAATATAATCGCCATCATTTTCCACCAATGCAAAACTGGCATCTAATAACACAAACGTTTCTTCGTCTAGTGTCAAGACATCGCCAAACAATGCACGTAAACACACCATATAGGCATCTTTATAATCCTTATAATTAGACATAAGTTATCGCTCCTTTCCTGATACTAAATCATTATGTTGAACGATACACTATTTTTGGAGGGGTGTTCAACCTATTACATCTAGTAGCGACAAACCATCATATATACAATATGTAGTCATTTGTTCCTTGCTTATATTAAATTATAACATAATATGACAGTTGCTACCAACTGTTTTTTCTTGATAATCAGTTTCGCCGGACACCATATAAATATTTTGATATTGTTTTTCGGTAAGACGTAGAAGCCTGACGATTCCTGTTTTAGGTGCGAATTGTTCAATACACCGGTAGTGTTTTTCTGAGTTTTGTATACTTTGCTGCAAGTGCTTCAATGTAGTCAACATTGTCAAGATTTATCTGAGAAATATAGGGAGCTATCGGTATCATATTACCGTAACCATCTTCATACACTGTACAAACAGTCAAACAGAGGTTTGTATAGTTGAGAGATTACATTGAAGAACGGGCACTTGAAATTGGTGAATACATCATTGAGGAGGGGGCAACGGTCAGACAGGCTGCGCGGAAGTTCGGTATTTCGAAGTCAACCGTACATAAAGACGTCACGGAACGCTTAGAGCAGATCAACCTGCGTCTTGCACACGAGGCAAGGAAGGTGTTAGATGTCAACAAGTCCGAGCGTCATATCCGGGGTGGACTTGCGACGAAAGAAAAATATGCACATATGGAACATTGATTAAGATTGTAAAAAACCACCAAAAATGATATACTAATTTGTATAATATTACGAAATGGCGAAGCCATGAGAGATGGGGTGGAAGTATATGATTCGTATCGAAGATTTTTGTGACATGAAGAAGTTTGAGGACATCATGAAGAACTGGGCGATGAGTACCGGACTTGCAACAGTGGCTGTTGGGGCAGATGGAAAGTACATCAGTGAGTGCTACAACTTTACAGAGTTTTGTATTGATCTGACTCGTGGAAGTGCAGAAGGACGCAGACGCTGCGAGAAGTGTGACCGGGAAGGAAAGGGCGTGTATTCCTGCCATGCAGGACTCGTGGATTTTGGAATACCGATTACCCTAGATGATGGAACGGTGCTGGGAAGTGTAATTGGCGGACAGGTGCTGCCGGAGCATCCGGATGATGATGCATTCCGGAAGACTGCGGGAGAGCTTGGTATCGATGCAGAGGCCTATGTTCGGGCATTGCACAAGGTGAATGTTAAGACAAGGGAAGAAATCGAGGCAGCAGCGACGCTGCTTGGCGATGTGATTAATATGTTTGTGCGCGCATCTTATACTTCTGCAGTGAATAAGCGTTTGCTGGATAAACTGCAGACGGGGATCCAGGAGTGCGTGGAATACATTGATGATGCAAGTGAGAAGACACAGAAAATCGAGGAATTCAGCGGCCGTCAGAGAATTCTTGCTTTAAATGCCGCGATAGAAGCGGCACGTGCAGGGGAAGCCGGGCGTGGTTTTACAGTAGTTGCATCGGAAGTGCAGAAGCTGGCAGATGGTATGAGCCAGGCAAGTTCCCAGATTGTGGACTCGTTGCGGAAACTTTCAAAGAACATTCATGAGTTAAATGAATAAAGGAAAATCCATGGGTGATGGATCGAATTAAGAAGGGCTGTTCGCGAAAAGGGTGGACAGTCCTTTCTTTTGTGAAACTCTCGTGAATTTCTGGAAAAGCTTGATTTCAATGTACCGATGCGATAAAATAATCAGAAGTATGTAATGTGGGAATGGAGGCGGATGCGATGCCAACGATACTTTTATACAGTGTTCCAGCGGAACAGCACAGACAATTAGAAGCACTTGGCATGCGTCTTGGATATTCCTGCAAGAAGATTGCGCGCAAGCGCTTTTTACAGCCAATCGGCTGTCATGCCGGATTGCCGGGATTTGAACAGAACGGGGATTGGTACGAAGGAAAAGATCTGCCTGATCCGATGATATTATTTTCAGAGTTTTCGGGTGGGTTGTTGAATCGTTTTCTTGCGGCATGTAAAGAAGATGGCATGCCGCAGATCGATTATCGGGCAGTTGTGACAGAACATAACATTCACTGGAATGTGTTGGATTTATATCAGGAACTGGTGCAGGAACATGAGAGCCTGCATGGAGGCAAGGTAACACTATGAAATTCATACATATAGCAGACGTCAATCTGGGTGCGCAACCAGACCGCGGAAGAATCTGGAGTGATGTGCGGGCAAAGGAGATTTACAGTACCTTTCACCGTGTGATTGAGGTATGCGAAGAACAGAAAATTGAATTGCTTTTGATTGCGGGAAATCTGTTTTACACAAAGCCGACGGAACAGGATTTGAAGGAACTGGATTTCCAGCTTCGGAAGATTCCAAATACAAAGACGGTAATTATTGCTGGCGATCAGGACTATATTGATCCGGGTTCCGCATGGGAGACATATACATTTGAGAGTAATACGATCGTGATGCCACGGGATCAGGCGGCAAGCGTGTATTTTGAGGATCTGAATGTCTGTGTCAGCGGATACAGCTATGGACATGCGACGTACACTGGACGGATTCTGGAACGCATGCGACCGGGTAAGCCGGATGCATACAATATTCTGCTTGGACATGGCGGAGACATGGAACATATGCCATTTTCGAAAGAACATGTCGCGAAGCTGGGGTTCCAGTATGTGGCACTTGGACATATGCACAAGCCGGCACATATATTGAAAAATCATATGGCATTTGCCGGAACCCTGGAGCCGCTTTCTTATACAGAGACTGGAAAGCACGGCTATATTTTAGGCGAGGTGTCAACTTCAGGTGAGACGACGATCACATTTGTGCCATTTGCATGCAGAAAATATGTGAATATGGCGATGGATATCAATTCGACCTATACAAATGGAGATATCTGCAATCTTGTAGAAGGAAAGATGCAGGAGCTGGGGGCGGATAACATTTACCGGATTTTGCTGCGTGGACGTGCCGCTCAGAATATGGAGATCAACTTAAGCGAACTGACACGCCGCTATTGCATCAACGAAGTGATCGATAAGACAGAATGCGACTACGACATGGACGAGCTGCACGTGTCGAATCATGACAATCTGCTTGGCAGACTGATAGACGAACTGACAGACGATAAAAAAGGCGGCGATAAGGCGATTCGGGATAAGGCATTGCATTATTGTATGGAAGCCCTGCTTGGAGCAGGAGAGAAATAACGATGTATTTCAGTAAATTATTATTAAAAGATTTTGGAAAATTTCATAACCGCGATATTAATTTGAAGCCGGGTGTGAATGTTGTGTATGGCACGCGAAATGCGGGCAAGAGTACGGTCGCGGATTTTGAATATGCAACGCTGTACGGTATCGGTACATTTCCAGAGACGGAGGACGATGATCTGGCGCATCATAAGCCGATGGATGGACACGGCTTTTCTGGAAAGGCATATGTGATAAAGGATGGAGACGAGTATCTGGTGGAGCGCAGCTTCCGCAAGCACAATATGACGACGCAGGTCTTAAATGTGAAGAATGGTCGTGTTGGCAAGCTCAAGCATAAGAACAGCTTGTATGAGTCGCTGACAGGTGTAGACAAAAAGACATATAGTGATGCACTCTATATTCGTCAGCAAAAAGATACAGAAAATGAAGCAGAAGAACTCAATACATTTGTTACCAATCTGGCAACCACCGGTTCTTCCAATCTGGATAAAAGACGGGCGCTGGCAATCCTGCGCGACCAGAAAAATGCACTGGATGTGACGGAGACGGAGCAGCAGATTGCAGAGCTGAAAGAAGAACTGAAACAATACGATGGTGACGAAGAAGCGCTGAAGGAAGTCCGTAAGAAGATTGCGGACAATGATGAGGAGTTTGCAATCGAGACGGCGAAGCGGAAACGCGAAGCCAGACGGTTAATTGATACAGAAAAAGGCACGAAGTATGAGGAAGACGATGAGTTAAACGAGCATCTGGATTCCTTGCAGGAAAACAGTGTGTTTCTGGATGCCGATTTGCTGAAGGATTATAAGGCACCGAAGAAGCTGACAGATCGTTGGTGGATGATTGCCTTGACGGGATTGCTAGTCATTGGTGTAATTGCCGCACTTGTATATATCCTTCCATTTGATGATGGTGTGCGGCAGCTCTTTGTTGTGTGTACAGCATTGTTTGTAGTTATGACGATCGTGGACGGCTTGCACAGAAAAGGCGCGCTGGATGGAGAAAATCAGGCACCTTCGGAGGAAGAATTCAAGAAGATTGTCTATGAACTGGAACGTAAAAATGAGGCGTATGAGGATGTCGAGATCGACATGAGTTTCGCGCGGAAATATATGGATCTCAAGGAAGATCTGCGGGCAACGGAGGCAGAGATTCTGGAGCGAAAGAAGCAGAAAGCACAGCTGGAGGATGAAATCCGTGTGTGCGAAGGCAGAAAACAGGCAATTGAACGAGAGATTTATGCGACGACGCTTGCTATCAATACGATTCAGGAGCTTTCCAGAAGCTATGTAGAAGAGTGGAATTATATTATCAATGATCACATGACGGATATTGTGCAGCGCGTGACAGGTGGATTGTATGAGGACGCGAAGATTGATGAAAAGCTTCGACTGGTGATTAAGAAAAATGGCGCATTTACGGATATTACACAGATTGATGCGACGGATTTCCCATTGGTGCGGATGGCAGTGAGGGTAGGAATTGCAACACGGTTATGCAAAGAGCATATGCCAGTTGTGATCGACGGCTTGCCGCAGATGAACAATACGCAGATGCAGGGATTTTTTGCGAGTATAGAGGAGATTCCATCCGAGCAGATTTTGATTCTGACGGATGATAAACAGTTGGTGTCAAAAATAAAGGATACAAAGTCAACTTATGCTTTGACAAATCTGAGTTAGTGTGGTAGAGTATCACATGCAGCTGGGATTTCTATGCAAATAGAAAGATGGTTGTCATGCTACTGTGGCTCAGTTGGTAGAGCGATTCACTCGTAATGAATAGGTCGTCGGTTCGAATCCGATCAGTAGCTTGGAGATATGCGGGTTGACGATATGTCAGCCCGCTTTTTTTCTTAGTGTAAGTTCTGCGAGCGGGAATGTATGAAATTGTATAGATTTATGCAGGATATGGATACAAAATGACGCATGCAGGTACATGATGAAGTTGGGACTGAATAAAATGAGTAAGAAAAGACAGAAAACGACAAATAAAAAAACAGCGCAGAATACGCAGAAAAAATCGGACACAAAGCCGGAAGTGAAATCGACGGATTCGAAGATGAAATCTGTAAAGAGACAGCCAAAACGAATCCGTGAAGCGCGATTTGACAAGCTGGATAATACCGCGAATCTCTTCCCGGTAATTGCCAGCCGCAAATCAAGCAATGTCTACCGGATCGCGGCAACACTGACCGAGGAGATCCAGCCGGAGAAATTGCAGCAGGCGCTCGACATGGTGCTTCCGTATTTTGACGTCATGCATGTGCGTATGAAGACTGGTGTATTCTGGTATTATTTCGAGGATAATCCGAACCCGGCGCCGCGTGTGATGCAGGAGGACATGGGACCTTGCCAGTATATCAATCCGCTGTTAAACCGGGAGTATCTGTTCCGGGTGTTATATTATGAACGAAGAATCAGCTTAGAAGTCTTTCATGCATTGACCGATGGCAATGGTGCGCTGATGTTCTTAAAAGAACTCGTGTACCAGTATCTGCGTCTGGTGCATCCGGAGATCGGCAAGGGCGACCGGATGGAATTGCATGAAGAGACGACTGTCGACCGGGAGGACAGCTATCTGAAGCATTATAAGCGTCCGGCGAAGAAGAGCTATAAGACGGAGAAGGCACTTGTGATCCGTGGGGAAATGTTCCCGCGGGAATATTTCGGAATCATGCACGGCTATCTGCATCTGCCGGATGTCAAGCGCGTGGCGAAGCAGTATGGCGTGACTGTCAATCAGTATCTGCTCGGTGTATTTGCATGGTCGGTATATAAGGGCTATATGCACAGTATCCCGCACCGGCGTCCGCTTGCGGTATGCGTGCCGGTAAATCTGCGGCCATATTATGGGTCTGCGACAACGAAGAATTTCTTCGCGGTCGTGTCGGCAATGTTCCGGGCAGAGCGGGAGGATTATACATTTGAAGAGGTGCTTGCCCAGGTGGCAGAGAGCCTGAAAAACCAGATCACGAAGGAACATCTCGAAGAGATCATGGCGTACAATGTGTCAAATGAGAAGAACAAGGCACTGCGTGCAACACCGCTCTTTATCAAGAATATCGCAATGAAGATCATCTATCAGATGTCTGCGAAGGCGAACTCCGGCTGTGTGACGAACCTTGGGTTAGTGAAGCTTGCAAGTCCGTACGACACTTATGTGGAGTCATTGTATGCGACTTTGTCTATGTCGAAGAACCAGAATTTGAAGGCTGCGGTTGTGTCATATAAGGATACACTGGTGTTCACATTCAGCTCGGCAGTGCGGGAAGTCGATGTGCAGAAGGTATTCTTCCGCAAGCTTTCAGAAGATGGAATTGATGTCTCGGTAGAGACGAATGGAGTGTATTATGAGTAAATGTAATCGCTGTAATATAAAAGTGAAGGATGACAGCCTGATCTGCCCACTTTGCAAGGGTGCGCTGTCGGAGACAGAGCATGTGCAGCCGGTCTATCCGGACATGTTCCCGAAGCAGCAGCGGATGCGTCTCGCAATCCGCATCGTGACGTTCTGCGTGGTTGTCGGTGTGGTCGTGCTTGGCATCGTAAATTATATGACCTATCATGGTGTTCGCTGGTCACTGGTAAGTCTTGCAGGAATAGCGTATCTGTACTTTACATTTACGTTTACTGCACAGCCACTTGCAGATGAACAGCAGAAAATCATATTTCAGGGAGTGATCAGTGCGGCACTTGTGCTTGCGGTCGATTTTGCTCTTGGCTATGAAGGCTGGTCGGTCAATATCGGAATTCCGGTTGTCGTGATTGCGACGAATATTACAATCTTCGTATTCATGATGGTGCGCCGCCGTGACTGGCGAAGCTATATTATGCCGCAGCTCGAACTGACATTGATCGCAGCCGTTGAGCTGCTGTTAGTCAGCCTGGAAGTTGTCACATGGAAGCTTCTGACACTGGTTGCAGTATTTACCGTACTCGTCCAGCTCTTCGGAATTTTCGTGATTGGCGGGCGAAGCACTACGCTCGAACTAAACCGCCGCTTCCGTGTGTAGTATCATTATCAAAAGAGAGGTATGTATGAAGGAGAACGACAAGACAAGTCACCGCGCAGAACTGATGCGTGATATCGTAGCCATGGTCAACCAGAACCCGGTTTTAAAGCAGGCATGGCAGAGAAAAAAGGAAAAATCTATTCAGAACACAGAATTTGAATACCCGGAGCACCTTTCCGTAGAACATATCGACATGGGACTGTTCAAGATGGAATATCTGACATGGAACGGATCAGAGAATCCATATGTGATCTTGCAGCTTCACGGCGGCGGGTATATGTCCGGTTTGCAGGGACAGTACCGGAAGATGGCAGGACTATACGCCGAGATCAGCAGCGGCGCGGCAGTGCTTTCCGTCGATTACCGGCTGGCACCGGAGCACCCATTTCCGGCGGCATTAGAAGATGCAGTCGTTGCATACAAATGGCTGCGTGATAAAGGCTATGAATCAGAACGGATTATCGTTGCAGGCGATTCGGCGGGCGGCGGTCTGGC
>OJNQ01001334.1_pt1 | contig 17863 bp, 16 predicted proteins | sample 1597621 | NCBI WGS metagenome assembly OJNQ01 (sample SAMEA2452137, study PRJEB22498) | human gut metagenome | reverse complement strand
AAGCGTTCCGGATAAAAATACCATCGTCAAAATAATGACGACCGTCAGACAGTCAAAATCCTTTGGCACACAGCCAAACAGAGAGAAATGTGGAAAAATCATATCCGTAAAGGATGAAACCAGCGCCAGACAAAACAAAATCGCAGTGAACGGGTTGATAAATGCACCAGCCAGTCTCTGCGGCAGAGTTTTCTTTTTTTCACGAGTCACTTTATTGGAACCATATTCTGAACGGTTTTCCTCTACTTTTCCCGGTTCCAGTCCACAGAGTGTTGTGTTCAGATATCCTAACGTTTCCTGTGTAGGATGTGTTGCCGCAAACTGAATGCGGCGATTCTGCTCATCTCGAATGGCAGCTTTCTGTGCTGTCTGACGAACTTCTATACGATTTATTTTCTTATTCATCGGTCTATACCTCCTTCTTTTTGAGGCAAGATCCTTATATTTCAGGGAGAAAAACAGATTCTGCCCTCTCTCTTTCTATAAACATCTGCCTGTAAATCTGCGTACTACCGTCAGAATCCATTTTTCTCACCTCCATCCATTCATGTAATATATCGATAAGAACCCGCAAATACGGGTTTAATTAAAGTATAAAAAAATCGCATAGAAAATCACATAGTCAAAACCTTGCGATTTTCTTGCGATTTAGCAAGAATTGTTACTGTTACAGCCTGTCACTGAATTTGTATCCGATTCCCCATATCGTTACTATATACTCCGGAGCATCCGGATTGGGTTCGATCTTTTTACGGATCTTACGAATAAAAGCCATAATATTGCTGTCATCCATCAAATATTCTCCATCCCACACAGCCTGATAGATCTGTTCCTTTGTAAAGACTTCCCCACGATTGCGCGCAAGAAACAAAAGGATATCAAATTCCTTCGGCGTGAGAGAAATCTCTGTTCCGTTTTGCTCCACCTTGCGAGATTTCGGATAAATTTCCAGCGTACCGCAGCGGATGACCGAATGATCCCACACAGATAATTCATCCGTATCTGATTCCAATATAAGAGAACTGCATTCTTTATTCAGCAAATCTTCGATTCCGTTTTTCAATTCACCGGGTGGCAGATGCTCCATAAGCCACAGAGCAATGGAGGAATCCAGATTCACATAACCAATATTTTTTTTCATATTCCGGCTCCTCCTTTCTCAGATCAGATCCTGATTCTTTTTGATATAGAATGCTTTTGCCAGTGTGACCAACAGAAGATACGCAATCACATCTGCGACCAAAAACAGAAAATAGACAGGAGGCATCGCAGTCATTCCAAGCATCTTCCCTACCGGAGTAACCGGCAGCAGTGTAAATAATACAATCCCCAGAATCGTAACTCCCGTGACCATACGCCCCGGTCTGCTTTGTATCAGCGGAAGCTGTTTTGTACGCAGAAGCTGCAGAATCAATACCTGTGTCCACATGGATTCTAAAAACCACCCTGTCTGAAACATGGAAATAAACAAGCTCTGCTTCTCCGCCGAAAGACTTCCAAAAGAGCCGCCGCACACTCCCGGACAAAGAACAAAATACAAAAACACAAAGGTCAGCAGATCAAACAGCGAACTGACCGGTCCAAAAAAGGTCATGAATTTTCCCAGTGTCCTGCCAGACCACTCCAACGGTTTTGTCAACAGATCTGCATCTACATGATCCCACGGTAAAATCAGACAAAGGATATCATACAGCAGGTTCAGAAGCAGCAGCTGTATGGAAGTCATCGGGAAAAACGGCAGTAACACGCTGGCTGCAACAATCGCACAAATATTGCCAAAATTAGAAGATGCCGTAATCTTAATGTATTTGAGCATATTGGCAAATGCTTCTCTTCCCTCTAAAACACCTTCTTCCAGCACATTCAGATCCTTTTTCAGCAGGATGACATTCGCACTCTCCCGCACCGCTTCTGTTGCATTTTCAACGGAAATCCCCACATCTGCCCGGATAACAGCCGGCAGATCATTCAGACCGTCTCCCAGAAATCCAACTGTATGCCCGTTTGTCTGCAGCGTTTCCACCAGCATGGCTTTCTGTTTTGGCGAGAGTTCTGCAAAAATATTTGTTTTCTCAACCGCTATGGGCAATTCATTTTCAGAAAGAGCATCCAGCTGTGCTCCTGTCAGACAACTCTCTGCGGGAATTCCGATACGCCTGCAAATGGATCGTGCTACTTGTTTTTGATCTCCTGTCAGCACCTTTACATTCACATGAAGACTGTGAAGCTTCTGAATTGCACTTGCGGCACTCTTCTTTGGCGCATCAAAAAATGCCAGATACCCCAACAGAATAAAGTCATGCTCTTCCTCGGGAACAAGGGCTGCTCTGCTCATTGTTTTATAGGCAACTGCAATTACCTTCATCCCGTCTTCCAGCATTTCATCAACCACAGCGTGAACATTTTTCAGGATATCCGCACATGCCGCTGTTTTCTCTCCACGGTATTCTATCATGCTGCACTGCCTCGCAACTTCCTCAATACTTCCCTTGATGATCCAGATATTTTCTTCTCCCGTATTCAATAATACACTGGAAAAACGTCGGTTATAGTCGAAAGGAAGTTCATCTGTCTTTTGATATTTTTCTGTCAGCTGCCTGTAGTAATCTGCTTTTCCCTGCATTTTCTCCGCCTTGCAGATCGCCTCGTCCAGATGATTTCCCACTCCGGTAGAATAATGACTTGCCAGATATGCATAATCCAGCACCTTCTGACTCTCATTCCCGAGAATATCCATGTAATACTCCAGCAGGACTGTATCCTGGGTCAATGTTCCTGTTTTATCCACACACAGGACATCCATGCTTCCAAAACTCTGCATCGCATTGATATTTTTTACGATTGTCTGTTTCTTTCCCATCGAATGACTGCCTTTTGCCAGACAGGCGTTGACCACCATCGGAAGCAGCTCCGGTGTGATTCCGACTGCAACAGAAAGTGCAAATAAAAACGCTTCTAACCAGTCTCCCTTCGTCAGTCCGCTTGCAAGAAACACAACCGGGACTAAAACTGTCATAAATCGGATCAACACCCATGCGATCGAATTGGCACCACGGTCAAATCTCTGCTTGCGTGCCTCCACAGACGGAGTCAGACCACCGTAAACTGTCTCCTGACCAACTGTCAGGACAATCCCAGTTCCCGTTCCTCCTGCAACTGTCGTGCCTCCGAACAGTATATTGCTGTAATCTGTCAGTTTCTGCGGTTCTTTGGGCAAAGCCTCCGGAAATTTTTCGAGTATGGCACTTTCACCGGTGATCACTGATTGCGAAACAAACAAATCCGTCGCGCCTGTTAACCGCAAATCTGCCGGAACCCTGTCGCCTGCCTCTAAGCGGATCTGATCGCCAACTACCAATTCAGAAGAAGATAACTCCACCCATTGTCCATCTCTGAGTACCTGAACCGTTGTATGCACCAACTGAAACAGTTCATCTGCAACTCCTTTAGAATGCAGCTCCTGAGTCAGCCGGACAATTCCACTGAGAATCAGCATGGAAAAAATGATCAGGACCGCTGTCAGATTCTTCTGATAATCACTGGACAAAAATACATCTGTTACCAAAGAGATTAAACCAAGGAAAAACAGGATCGTAGAAAATGGATTCACAAAAGCTCTTCGAATACAATAAAACATCGTATCCTTATTCTTTGCAGACGGCGCATTATTTCCATATTTCTGTCGCCGGATGATTGCCTCTTCCTGCGTAATCCCCTCTGCATTGATCTGAAGCTTCTGCATCATCTGATCAGGTGCGACACACGCATATTCTTTTAATCGTTCGTGAACCGCTTCTTTCTGATTCATGAAATTTGTACCTCCTCAAAATTTACTCTCTCGAACGGGAAATGAAAGAGGTGCAGGCGCAACCAAAAGGTCATGCCCACACCTTAATTTGTAAATGATCGGCAAATGCGATTTCTATTTGTAGTTGACAATCTGTCCGAAATCAGCTTTAAGAGAAGCTCCACCTACGAGTCCTCCATCAATATCCGGCTGTGCAAATAATTCAGGAGCTGTTGCAGCGTTTACAGATCCGCCGTACTGAATGCGAATTGCTTCTGCTGTAGCTTCATCATAAACTTCAGCGATGCACTCACGGATTCCTTTGCAAACTTCCTGAGCCTGCTCTGTTGTAGCTGTTTTTCCTGTTCCGATTGCCCAGATTGGCTCATAAGCGATCACTGCAGTTTTTGCCTGATCAGCTGTTACATTCTGGAATCCAACTTTTACCTGCTGGCGAATGAAATCCATTGTTACGCCCTGTTCTCTCTGCTCCAGAGTCTCTCCACAGCACATGATCGGTGTAATACCGTGCTCAAATGCTTTCAGGACTTTTTTGTTGACATCTTCGTTTGTCTCACCGAAGTAATCTCTTCTCTCAGAATGTCCAAGTACAACGTATTTTACTCCTGCATCTACGAGCATAGCCGGAGAGATCTCTCCTGTGTAAGCTCCGCTCTCTTCGAAGTACATATTTTCTGCTCCAACCTGGATGTTTGTTCCTTTTACGGCTTCTACAACCGGTACGATATCGATAGCCGGTACACAGAATACAACATCTACTTCTTCATTTGCTACCAGTGGTTTTAACTCTTCTACTAATGCAACTGCTTCGCTTGGAGTTTTGTTCATTTTCCAGTTTCCTGCGATAATTTTCTTTCTTGACATACTCTTCACTCTTTCCTGTACTGTTATGTACACTGTTTATTCCAAACTGCGCCTGCGGCTTGTTTTCGCTAAGCTTCCTTTACGGGATGTTCTCCTTACTAGGCTCGAAAATACCTCGCCAAGTGCGGAGAACTAAGTAAACGCTAAGCTTTTTACTTATCGTTAGCTGCTGCTACTCCCGGGAGTTCTTTTCCTTCAAGGAATTCCAGAGATGCTCCACCACCTGTAGAGATGTGTGTCATCTTGTCTCCGTATCCTAACTGGTTTACAGCTGCTGCGGAATCTCCACCACCGATGATTGTCACAGCATCTGTCTCAGAAAGTGCTTTTGCAACTGTTTCTGTTCCGTTTGCAAAGTTTGGCATTTCGAAACATCCCATTGGTCCGTTCCATACAACTGTTTTTGCAGATTTTACTGCTTCAGCATATAATTTTGCTGTCTCAGGTCCGATATCCAGCCCCATCCATCCTTCTGGGATTTCATTCTGAGGAACAACCTTGATGTTTGCATCATTAGAGAATTCATCTGCTGCAACAGCATCTACAGGAAGGAGTAATTTTACACCTTTTTCTTTTGCTTTTTCAATCATATCCAGTGCGTACTGTAAGTAATCTTCTTCCAGAAGAGATTTTCCGACATTTCCACCCTGAGCTTTTGTAAATGTGAAGCACATTCCACCACCGATGATCAGTGTATCTACTTTTTCAAGCAGGTTGTTGATTACAGAAATCTTGCTGGAAACTTTAGATCCTCCAAGGATTGCAACGAATGGTCTCTCCGGATTTTCTACTGCGTTTCCAAGGAAGTCGATTTCTTTCTGCATTAAGTATCCGACAACTGCTGTGTCTACGAACTGTGTCACACCAACGTTAGAGCAGTGTGCTCTGTGAGCTGTTCCGAATGCATCGTTTACGAACACATCACATAAAGAAGCCAGTTCTTTGGAGAATGCTTCTCCGTTCTTTGTCTCTTCTGCTCTGTAACGTGTATTCTCAAGAAGTACGATATCTCCATCGTTCATTGCTGCCACTGCTGCTTTTGCATTCTCGCCTACTACTTCAGCATCTGCTGCAAATTTTACTTCCTGTCCGAGAAGTTCTGACAATCTTACTGCTACCGGTGCAAGAGATAATTCCGGTTTTGGCTCTCCCTTCGGTTTTCCAAGGTGTGAGCAAAGGATTACTTTTCCTCCGTCTGCAACTAATTTTTTAATTGTTGGAAGAGCTGCTACCAGACGGTTTTCGTCTGTGATCTTACCATCGATCAACGGCACGTTAAAGTCACATCTTACAAGCACTCTTTTTCCTTTTACATTGATATCATCTACTGATTTTTTGTTAAGCATTTTGATTGCCTCCCTGTGTTTATTTTCTGTCAGACAAAAAGGTCCGGTCCAAATAAGACCGGACCCTTTGTGAGCCTATTTTTCAAAAATATAATCTAACTGATTAAATTTTTCTATATTTCGACTTACAGTAATGTTCCGAAGTGTTTGATTGTTCTTACCATCTGGCTTGTGTAAGAGTTTTCGTTGTCATACCAAGAAACAACCTGTACTTCTGTTGTTCCATTGTCTAATGGAAGAGCCATTGTCTGTGTAGCATCGAATAAAGATCCAAATCTCATTCCTACGATATCGCTGGATACGATCTCATCTGTGTTGTATCCGAAAGATTCGTTAGATGCTGCTTTCATAGCTTCGTTGATCTGATCAACTGTTACGTTTCCTTCAACTACTGCTGTAAGGATTGTTGTAGATCCTGTTGGTGTTGGAACACGCTGAGCAGATCCGATGAGTTTTCCGTTCAGTTCTGGGATAACCAGACCGATTGCTTTTGCTGCACCTGTGCTGTTTGGAACGATGTTGCAAGCTGCTGCACGAGATCTTCTTAAGTCACCTTTTCTCTGTGGTCCGTCAAGTGTCATCTGATCTCCTGTGTAAGCGTGGATTGTGCACATGATACCAGATTTAACTGCTGCAAGGTCGTTCAGAGCTTTTGCCATTGGAGCCAAGCAGTTTGTTGTACAAGAAGCTGCAGAAATGATGTGATCATCTTTTGTCAGCTGCTCGTGGTTTACATTGTATACGATTGTTGGAAGATCGTTTCCTGCTGGAGCAGAGATAACTACTTTCTTAGCACCTGCATCGATGTGTGCCTGAGCTTTTGCTTTAGATGTGTAGAATCCTGTACACTCCAGAACTACGTCTACGCCGATTTCTCCCCATGGAAGTTCTTTAGCGTCAGCTTTTGCATAGATTTTGATTTCTTTTCCGTCTACTGTGATAGAATCTTCACCAGCTTCTACTTTGTCAGCCAGTTCATATTTTCCCTGTGTAGAGTCATATTTCAACAGGTGTGCTAACATTTTTGGAGATGTTAAGTCGTTGATTGCAACTACTTCATATCCTTCTGCTCCGAACATCTGTCTGAATGCGAGACGTCCAATACGTCCAAATCCATTAATCGCTACTTTTACTGCCATGATTAATTCCTCCTAAAAGTTTGAAAAATATTTAACTGTTTCCAGTTATGCAAATGAACCCCCGCAAAGTAAACATTGTTAAGAATTCATCAACTAGCATAATTGTACTAAAACAGGAACAAAAATTCAAGTCCTAAATACATTTTTATGGAATCCGTCGAAAAACAGCCTTACGATTCTCAAATTCTGTATAATATCGAAAACCACAGGATTTCAGAAGTTCGCCCGCGATCTCAAATTCATATCCGATATGCTCTGCTTTATGAGCATCAGATCCCACGGTGATGATCTCTCCTCCCAGCTCTTTATATCGGCGAAGCACACTCGGATGCGGATGAGCAAATCCAAGACCATACTTTATTCCTGCCATGTTCAATTCCAGACCTTTTCCTGACGAGATCAATTCTCTTAATATCATGTCAATCTCATCAGAAAACTTTTCATAAGAATACGCCTCCGCCTGATGCTTTCCATATCGAACCACATAATCCAAATGACCGAGCACATCGAAACATTTTATTTTCCGAATGCATTCCAACGTTTCACAGAACATCCTCCTGTATACCTGTGCATCTCCCAGCTCTTCAAACACCTTTCCGGTATAAGGGTCTTCCCCACAGACAAGATGCATAGAGCCGATCACAAAATCGAACGGATACTTCTCGATCAACGTCTCGTATCTTGTCCCCAGATGCTTTTGAAGTCCTAATTCAATTCCGATACGCACCTGAATCCGTTCTTCATACTCTTTTTTCTTTTTTAAAAGAAACGGAAAGTAGTTTTCCGTATCCAACCGGAATGCACTTTCTCCCAATTCGTCATCCGGCGGGTAATCCGCATCCATATGATCTGTGATGCAAACCGAATAGAGCCCTCTTTCAACAGCCCGGTTCAACATACTTTCAACAGCCTCTTCACTGTCCGTTGAAAATGCGGTATGCATATGAAAATCAGATCGTATCATTGTTTCTTTTAATCGTTTAGGCATCCTCTCACACCTCTCACAAAATCGTACCGCCGCCAAGTACATACTCGCCGTCATAAAATACAATCGCCTGACCGGGTGTCACCGCGCGCTGCGGCTCCTCAAAACAGCAAGTTACTTCATCTTCTTTCGTCCGCTCGACCGTACACCACGCGCCTTTGTGATTATACCTGATCTTCGCAAACACACGCAGCGGTTCTTTTAGATCTTCTACCGACATAAAGTTCAGCTGTTTTGCACGGACAACCGTTGTCAGAGATTCTTCATAAGTTCCGATAACGACCTCATTCGTTTCCGGACGGATTTCAAGAACAAATGCCGGATATCCAAGTGCCAGACCAAGTCCCTTTCTCTGACCGACCGTATAATGGATAATCCCTTTATGCCTCCCTATGACAGTTCCATCCGATGTAACAAAGTTTCCTTCCGAAGCTTTCTTCCCTGTATGTTCTTCTATAAAAGCAGCATAGTTTCCATCCTGTACAAAACATATATCCTGACTGTCCGGCTTGTCCGCAACGAGCAGTCCGATCTTTTCCGCAATTACCCGAACTTCTTCTTTTGTATATTCTCCTACCGGCATCAACGTTCGTTTCAACTGTTCCTGCGTCAGATTATATAATGCATAAGTCTGATCTTTTGCAGCAGTTGCCGAACGCCGCAGAGCATATCTCCCGTTTGAAAGCTGCTCAACTCTTGCATAGTGCCCTGTCGCAATAAAATCTGCTCCGATCGAGATGCTGCGCTTAAGAAGCGCTTCCCATTTCACATAACGGTTGCATGCAATACACGGATTCGGCGTCTGGCCGTTCACATAAGAATCTGCAAAATAGTCGATTACATTTTTTTGGAATTCCTCTCTGAAATTCATCACATAATAAGGAATGCCCAATGCCGCTGCAACTCTCCTCGCATCTTCAACAGCGCTTAACCCGCAGCAGCCTCCGTTTTCTTCTACTGTACAGACGTCTTCTTCCTGCCAGATCTGCATCGTAACGCCGATCACATCATAGCCTTGTTCTTTCAGCAGATATGCCGCCACAGACGAATCCACGCCTCCTGACATTCCTACAACCACTTTCTTCATTAATATTCCTCTTCTTCCTCGTCCTCATGAATATCTGTCTTTGGTTTTTCCAGCCCTTCAATCTTGATCCCGTTCTTTTCAGCATAATCCCAAAGCGCCGCATGAATTGCTTCCTCTGCCAGCAACGAACAATGTACTTTTACTGGCGGAAGACCATCAAGAGCCTCCATCACAGCTTTGTTTGTTACTTTCATTGCCTCCTGTATATTTTTCCCTTTTACAAGTTCTGTCGCCATACTGCTTGTTGCTACAGCCGCCCCACATCCAAAAGTTTTAAACTTCACATCCCGAATAATCTGGTTTTCATCAATGTCAAGATAAATTCTCATGATATCTCCACATTTTGCATTTCCCACTGTTCCGACGCCGCTGGCGTTTTCAAGTTCTCCTACGTTTCTCGGATGCTGAAAATGATCCATTACTTTTTCTGTATACATAAATAAATTCCTCCTATTCTCTGTTTCCGCTTATTCAAACGATATTTTTCTTTTGACTTAAGTCAATTTCTTTTCCCTGTTCCTTTACTTATTTTTTTGTTTTTTCAAAAAATCTTCATAAAGAGGAGACATGCTTCTTAGTCGAGCTACTATCTCTTTCAAACAGGTCGTCACATAATCCAGATCTTCTTTTGTCGTATCGTCTCCAAGCGTCAGACGCAAAGATCCGTGTGCAATTTCATGAGGAAGCCCGATTGCCAAAAGAACATGTGAAGGATCCAGCGATCCCGATGTACACGCAGATCCGCTGGAAGCGCAGATGCCTTTCATGTCGAGCATGATAAGAAGCGACTCGCCTTCTATATATTGAAAACTGAAATTCACATTATTCGGAAGACGCCTTTCTCTGTCGCCGTTTAATCTGCAGTATGGTATCTCTTTTTCAATCTTTTCGATCAAATAATCCCGAAGCTGACTTTCTTTTTCCATTCTTCTTTCCATAGACGCTGCAGCTATTTCAACTGCTTTCCCGAAACCGACGATTCCTGGAACATTTTCAGTTCCTGCACGACGTCTCCTCTCCTGTGCTCCTCCGTGGATCAACGAGCGGATTTTGACTCCTTTTCTGATGTATAAAAATCCAATTCCCTTCGGACCGTTTAATTTATGTCCGCTGGCGCTGAGCATATCTATATGACATTCATCGACATCGATCGGTATCTGACAAAACGCCTGTACGGCGTCCGTGTGAAACAAAATTCCTTTTTCATGAGCGATCGCGCCGATCTCTTTTATCGGCTCTACCGTACCGATCTCATTGTTCGCAAACATGACCGAGATCAATATCGTATCCGGTCTGATCGCCGCCTCTACCGACTTCGGATCTACAACTCCATATTCATCCACATCGAGATAAGTAACCTCATACCCTCGCTTTTGAAGATATTCACATGTATGCAAAACGGCATGATGTTCAATCTTCGTCGTAATAATATGCTTTCCTTTTGCGCCATACGCCTCTGCTGTCGCCGTCAATGCCCAGTTGTCGGCTTCCGTTCCTCCCGCCGTAAAATAAATCTCATTTTCCTTTGCTCCGATCACACCTGCGATCGTCTCTCTTTGTTTTGAAATCACTTCCTTATTTGCCGCCGCAAACGAATATATACTGGACGGATTCCCATAATGTTCTGTAAAATAAGGCAGCATTGCTTCCACAACTTCAGGTGAAGTTTTTGTCGTAGCCGCATTATCAAGATATATCAGTTTATCCATCTTTTTTCCTCCATCTCTTCATTAAATAAACTGTAATCAGTTTCTACAGTTTTTTCCGTTTTCTTTTACGAGTTGATCAAGTTTAATCTCATCTACCGTCTGGTTAATACTGTCGTTAATTTTCTTCCAAACATATTTTGTCACGCAGCTGTCCGAAACACTGCATCCTCCATTTGGTTCAAGACCCGCGCAGTCCACCGGCTCAAGACTGCCTTCCAATGCGCGAAGCACATCTCCCACAGAAATATCTTCCAGTCTTTTTACAAGCACATATCCGCCTCCGGCTCCTCTTACACTTCTTACAATCCCCGCTTTTTTCAGCATAGACATCAACTGCTCAAGATATCGTTCCGAGATATCTTGTCTTGTTGAAATACTTGTAATAGATACCGGCTGTTCACCTCCATTTTGCGCCAGATCGATCAACGCACGAAGTCCATACCTTCCTTTTGTAGATAACTTCACTTTCTCACGCTCCGTTCCTTAATAAAAATACTCTATTTCTTTATTCTTAATATTGCAGAATGGATTCCCCAGTATTTTACTAGGGATTTCTTTTGTAGCATAGCATTCATCCCCGGTTCTGTCAAGTCTCCTTATGACATATGTTTTAACAAGTATATGTCTGTTGTTACAAATCGAGGTGATTTTATGTTATTCCGTTCTGACAAATTCCGCTCCTTTTCTTCCCGCAATTTATTTCGCGGCGCCGCCGTTTTAACTGCCGCCGGATTGATCACTCGCATTATGGGATTCTTCTTTCGTATTTTTTTAAGTCATGCTTTCGGAGAAGAAAACGTCGGTTTATATCAGCTCATTTTCCCGGTCTATGCACTTTGTCTGTCAGTCAGCACATTCGGGATTCAAACCGCCGTCTCACACATGGTCGCAGAAAAAATGTCATCTGTTGTTACTTACTCTGCCGCCAGTTCATCCTCCCCGCATATTGAACGGCAAAAAGAAGCCGGAAACATTCTTGCAGTTTCTCTTGGCTTCACACTCTTTCTCTCACTTATAGAATTATATTTTCTCCAAAAAAACGCCTTTTATATAGCAACAACTTTTTTAGGAGATGCCAGGTGTGAAAATCTCCTTCTTATCGTCTCTTATGCATTACCGTTCGCCGCAATACATAGTTGTATCTGCGGATACAGTTTAGGGCTTCAGCAGACAAAAATTCCTGCCCTGTCACAGCTTATCGAACAATCCGCTCGAATTCTTTTCGTCGTCCTGCTTTTTCTCTTTGTTAAAAAAACCGGGGAAATCCCTTCTGTCAAACTTGCCGCCGCCGGCATTGCCGCAGGCGAGACGGCTGCCGCACTTTTTTCGATACAGATGCTGAATCGGCAAAAGCAGCTTTGTTATGCCGCTTCGATTTCTTCCATTTCAAAAACTTTCAGAAAACTGTCCGCTTTATCTGTTCCTCTTACAGCAAATCGAACGGCAGTTACTTTACTCCAAAGCATTGAGGCGGCCTCCATCCCGACTTTTTTAAAAATCTACGGAATGACTTCTTCGGAAGCGCTTCGCCTTTACGGAGTATTGACAGGAATGGCTCTGCCATGCATCCTTTTTCCTTCGGCGCTCACAACTTCTATCGGAACAGTGCTTATGCCTGCCGTCAGCGCTGCCCAGGCATCTGATGATAACAGACGAATCATTCGTTTATTGAAACAATCTGTAGGAAGCTGTTTCATTTTAGGCCTTGGATGCTGTCTGTTTTTTCTGATTTTCGGAAACTTTCTCGGAAGAGTTTTGTTCCATAGTTCTGCTGCCGGAAGTTTCATTTTAACACTTTCATGGATCTGCCCGTTTCTTTACACAAATACCGCCCTTACAAGCATAATTAACGGACTTGGGAAAACATTCTGCACACTTCTCGTCAACACTGCCGGTCTTCTTGTTCGTATTGCCGGAGTATTTTTTGCAATCCCCAAGTTTGGAATATACGGTTATCTGATCGGACTTTTAACCAGTCAGTTTCTTGTTTTCGGAATCGCCGTTATTATTTTATTTTTTCATCTCCGAAAAGGAGCAAAAGATCTATAGACTATGTGCGCAGCACATAGTCTATAGACAACTACACATAATTCAAGAACAACTTCACTAATACAGGATTCACATATAATTCGGTAATAATTCCTAAACTCATCATCAAACCGACAAAAATTGTTTTCTGTCTGTTCCATCTGCCATCTTCTGACTCATAACAATATTTCAGGATCATAAAATACGCAGGAATATAGAAAAGAAACTGTGGAGAAACACCTATAAGACACAAGAGACAGCCTTTCATTCCCAAGTTCGATGCCGCCAGCGAAACAAGCACCCCCACAGATATGCCTGTCCACCCAAGAAATAACCCGGCGCTTACTTTTTTCAACTTCGTAAGAGCCAACCCTGAAAGCATAAAAAACGGAACGCAGCGAATGCGAAGCAGATACCATAAATATTCTTTTTCGTCTATCTGCACACCCCTGAATTGATCCAAAAAATATTCACTGAACAGATCCGGAGCTGCCACATATTTTTTAGCAAGAAAATTGACATAAATAATTCCAATTAAAAATCCCGGCATAAACAAAGCCGCTAACTGCTTTTTCACATGAAATACCTTCATTATTCCTCCCTGTATCGCGCAGTTGCTGATCCTTTTGCCATTCTGCACTTTACTTTTTATTGATATTTCATTATATGCCGGAATTTTTTCATTATCACTTTTCACGATCCGTTTCTTACATCATTTTCAGGCTTCGTATTTTACTGCATATGCCATTAATGATGCAACTGTTTTTGCATCTTCAATCTCTCCTGTAAATATTTTTTCTTTTAATTCATCAAGAGAATATGCTTTCAGATCAATAAATTCATCCTCATCTAAATGCTGTTTTGAAGGGATTAAATTTTTCGCCACATACACCTCGATCTTCTCATTGCAAAAAGCAACCGTTGTCCTCAAGGTGATCAGCCATTCCAATTCCTCACTTTTATAACCTGTTTCTTCTTCCAATTCCCGAGCAGCACATTTAAACCCCGGCTCTCCTTCCTCATCCAGAGCCCCTGCCGGTATCTCCAAAGTATATCTCTCAAGTGCATTTCGATACTGACGTACCATAAGTATCTTTCCATCTTCAGTGACCGGAACTACTGCCGCAGCTCCTTTGTGCTTGATAAAATCCCATACAACTGTATGATCCCCATTAATTTCCATTGTATCTTGATAGAAATCAATAATCGTTCCTTTAAATTTCAATTCTCTGTTCACACGTTTAATCTGTTCACTCATCGTCTTTCTCCTTCCCCGTATCCTCTCAGCAATCAACATATTTTAATAAAAGAAAGCCCTCGTCTTTCGACAAGGGCTGGTCTTTCGTCTGCTGTTATGATTCATTGCTATTTCGCATAATCTGTTGCCCGTGATTCACGGATTACATTGACTTTAATCTGTCCGGGATACTCAAGTTCAAATTCAATTTGTTTTGCAATATCCCTTGCCATAAGCACCATATCATCATCAGATACCTGCTCTGGAACTACCATAACTCGAATCTCTCTGCCCGCCTGAATGGCAAAAGATTTATCCACCCCTTTAAACTGGTTGGTAATCTCTTCTAACTGTTTCAATCTGTTGGTGTATGTTTCGATCGTCTCGCGTCTTGCACCCGGTCTTGCTGCCGAAATCGTATCGGCTGCCTGCACTACACATGCGATCAATGTCTGCGGCTCAACATCTCCGTGATGCGATTCCACCGCGTTAATTACGGTTGAGGATTCTTTATATTTCCTACAAAGATCCACACCGATTTGAATATGTGACCCTTCTACATCATGGTCGATAGATTTTCCTATATCATGCAGAAGTCCGGCACGTTTCGCCATTCTGACATCTATACCGATTTCGCCCGCAAGAAGTCCCGACAACTGAGCCACTTCAATCGAATGCTTCAACGCATTCTGTCCATAGCTTGTTCTAAACTTCATACGACCGAGAAGTCTGATCAACTCCGGATGAATTCCCGGCACGCCTACTTCTAACGCTGCCGCTTCTCCTTCTTCTCTGATCATTGTATCGACTTCTTTCTGCGCTTTTTCTACCATTTCTTCAATTCTCGCCGGATGAATACGTCCGTCTACGATCAAACGTTCAAGTGCAATTCTTGCAACTTCACGGCGGATGGGATCAAATCCCGATAAAACAACCGCTTCCGGTGTATCATCAATAATCAGTTCCACACCGGTCAATGTTTCAAGTGTTCGGATATTTCTTCCTTCACGACCGATAATACGACCTTTCATTTCATCGCTCGGAAGCTGCACAACGGAAATTGTCGTTTCCGCAACATGGTCTGCCGCACATCTCTGAATTGCATTGACAACATATTCTTTTGCTTTCTTGTCTGCTTCTTCTTTCGCCTGTGTTTCCAATTCTCTGACCATTTTTGCGGTGTCATGCTTAACATCTTCTTCAACAGTTTTCAACAGATATTCTTTTGCCTGTTCGGAGGTAAGTCCTGAGATTCGTTCTAGTTCCTGCACACGTTTCTGATTCAGCTCTTCTACCTTGGCTTCCCGCTGACGAAGCTGGTCTTCTTTCGCCGTAAGCTTCGACTCCCGATGTTCTAACACATCAGAACGCTTATCAACTGCCTCTTCTTTTGCCAGCACTCTTTTTTCATAGCGCTGCAATTCCGCTCTTCTTTCTTTTGTCTCCTTCTCAAGATCATTCTTTGTCTTGATCGATTCTTCTTTCACTTCGAGAAGAGCTTCCTTTTTCGTTGTTTCAGCAGTTTTCACAGCATCATCGATGATTTCTCTTGCTTTTGCCTCTGCATTTCCGATTTTACTTTCTGCATTTTTTTTCAAACCGGAAATTGTGAGAAATCGAGAAACCATCCCAACTATCAAAGCGAGTGCCGCAGCAAGTATAATAGCGATCACTAAATCTACTTGCACAGGAGCACCTCCTTATTAAATTTTCATTGTACATATTACTTAAATACAACAGTTAAATTTTATACTGTTTTCACAACAATGTCAAGCATCGTCATTATAATTTTGTATCACTTGACGGACTGTATCATAACGAAATCCTTTGCGCCCCAGATAGCCGTATATTTTCTGCATTTGAGCTTCTTCCGCCTTATTCGGATCAAACTTTTTTTTTCTTAAAATTTTGCGGATTGCCTCTTCTTCTCCCATTTCTTCATAGCAGATTTCCATAGCGCGCTTTGCTATTTCCGACGAAATCCCTTTCTGCAGCAGCGCCGTGCCGATTTCTTTTTTACTCTTCACATTCTGCCTGCTCCTCACGAAGTTTTCCGCATACCGGACATCATCAAGATAACCGAATGACTTTACATATTCAATCGCCGCCTCTGTCACGTCAGACGGATACAGACCCTGACGAAGTTTTTCGCGAAGGGCAGACTCTGTTCGGTCCATATCCTCGAGAAGATGCATCGCCCTAAGCTTCGCCCTCTTCAAAAGCACTTCCGTTCGGATCTTTTCTTCTGTTTCCGGCGGGATTTCTTCCCCGATCCGAATTCCGAAACGGGAAACCTCTCCTTTATAAAGTACAAACTTAAATGTCTCATCTATATAAATTTTAAACTTCGTTTTTGTACATGGCTCTATTTTAGTGACTATCATTATTTTTCATCACCTTTTAATGCAAGATCGTCACTTTTCCCTTTTTGTTCTTTTTCCTTTTTCACTTCTTTCTCATCTTTTTCCGAAGAATCTGTCCCAAGTTGATAATGTTCTCTTACTTTCTTTTCCAACTCTTCCATTATTTCCGGATGAGCAGACAGATATGTCTTTGCATTTTCCCGGCCCTGTCCGATCTTATCGCCTTCATATGCATACCATGCTCCACTCTTTTTAACAAGATCTAACTTAGTAGCCAGATCAAGGATATCTCCTTCTTTTGAAATTCCTTTTCCGAACATAATGTCAAATTCCGCCTCCTTAAACGGCGGAGCTATCTTATTTTTCACAATCTTAATACGGGTATGGTTTCCGACCATCTCTCCGCTTTGTTTCAGAGTCTCTGTTTTTCTGACATCCATTCGGACAGACGCATAAAACTTAAGCGCCCTTCCTCCGGTTGTCGTCTCCGGATTTCCGAACATGACCCCGACTTTTTCTCTCAGCTGATTGATAAAAATCACAATACAGTTCGACTTACTGATAACCGGAGTCAGTTTCCTAAGTGCCTGTGACATCAATCGCGCTTGAAGTCCCACATGACTGTCTCCCATATCTCCTTCAATCTCCTGTCTCGGCACAAGAGCCGCAACAGAGTCTACAACGATAATGTCGATTGCGCCGGAACGTGCCATCGTCTCTGCAATCTCCAAAGCCTGTTCTCCGCTATCCGGTTGAGATATCCATAAGTTCTCTACATCGACCCCTAATTTTTCTGCATAAAAACGGTCAAAAGCATGTTCTGCATCTATAATTGCCGCAATGCCTCCGGCTTTCTGGGCTTCGGCAATAGCATGAATCGCCAATGTCGTTTTACCAGAAGATTCCGGACCATAAATCTCGATCACACGGCCTCGTGGAAAACCTCCGACACCTAAAGCGGCATTCAAACCAATAGAACCTGTAGGAATTACGGCAATCTCATCGATATGGTCATCCCCCATCTTCATAATTGCACCCTTGCCATAATTTTTTTCTATTTTATCCATAGCGGCCTGCAAAGCCTTCAATTTTTCACTCGAAACAGGAATTTTACCCATCGGAGCTTTTTTTTCTTCTGTATTCTCCATATTTATCTTATTTTATTTTCCATTCAAAATCTGAGCAGCGTGCTCTTTTGTATTTACTTTTTCTATCACACGCTCTATGATTCCGTTCTCATCAATCAAAAATGTTGTCCTTAAAGTTCCCATATAAGATCTCCCGGCCATCTTTTTTT
>OJNQ01001307.1_pt1 | contig 18067 bp, 18 predicted proteins | sample 1597621 | NCBI WGS metagenome assembly OJNQ01 (sample SAMEA2452137, study PRJEB22498) | human gut metagenome | reverse complement strand
GCAGTGCCTTGGGGCTCGGGCAAGTTTTTCTTATCTTCAACAAGAACTTTGGCAGTTCATATGTACTGCTTATTGTCAGAAGGACTTTACACAAATCAGGCTTATGCAACAGCGGTAATACTTTTGATAATTATTTTAATTATTAATGGTTTATCGGGCATACTTGCAAACAAGATTGGAAAGGAAAATAAATAAATGGGAAAAATAGATATAAAGGACATGGACCTTTTTTACGGAGATTTTCATGCCATAAAGGATGTAAATTTATCAATTCCAAAGAACCAGATTACAGCATTTATAGGACCATCAGGATGTGGTAAGTCAACAGTACTTAAATCACTTAACAGAATGAATGATCTTGTAGTGGATTGTAAAATACAGGGAAAAATAACACTTGATGGTGTTGATATATATAAAGACATGGACGTAAATGACTTAAGAAAAAGAGTGGGAATGGTATTCCAGAAAGCTAATCTTTTTCCAATGAGCATATACGATAACATTGCATATGGACCAAGAACTCACGGTATCCGTTCAAAGGCAAAACTTGACGAAATTGTTGAGCGAACATTAAAACAGGCAGCAATTTGGGATGAAGTAAAAGATTCATTAAAGAAAAATGCCCTTGCAATGTCAGGTGGCCAGCAGCAGAGACTTTGTATTGCAAGAGCTTTAGCAGTTGAACCAGAAGTGTTATTAATGGATGAACCAACATCAGCACTTGATCCTATTTCTACATCAAAGATTGAAGATTTGGCAACAGAATTAAAGAAGGATTACACAATTGTTATGGTAACTCATAACATGCAGCAGGCAGCCAGAATATCAGACAATACAGCTTTCTTCTTGTTGGGAGAGGTTGTTGAATATAGTGACACAGAGCAAATGTTCTCAATGCCTAGAGACAAGAGAACTGAGGATTATATTACAGGAAGGTTTGGTTGATGATATGAGAAATAAGTTTGATGAACAGCTTGACAATCTAAATAATGAATTAATTAAAATGGGTAAACTTTGTGAGCAGGCTATTTCAGGAGCCATCAAAATTACAATGGAAGATGACCATGAAGAATTAAAAAGAGAAGTATTGGAAACAGACAGCGAAATTGACAAAAAAGAAAGAGATATTGAATCTATTTGTATGAAACTTTTGCTTAGACAGCAGCCGGTAGCAAGGGATTTAAGAGTTATTTCCTCAGCACTTAAGATGATATCAGACATGGAGCGTATAGGCGACCAGGCATCAGATATTGTTGAATTGGCTCAGTATATTAAAAAAAGTGACGTAAAATACAAAACACATTTAAGTGACATGGCAAACGAAGTTATTAAAATGGTAACAAAGAGCATTAAGTCCTTTGTAAAGAAAGATATTGAAATGGCAAGAAATGTTATTGTCTATGATGATGTTGTTGATAACTATTTTGAAGAGATAAAGAAAGAGTTAATAAGAATAATTTCTTCAGGAGAAAGTGATGGTGAAGAATTTATTGATATTCTTATGATTGCCAAATATCTTGAAAGAATAGGCGACCATGCAACTAATATTGCAGAATGGGTTGAGTACTCAATTCTAGGCTATCACGCAGAGTAAATCAAAATAAAACCTAAAACTTTTCAAAAATATATTTGTAAAAAAATTCAAATATCTCCCAATTTTTACCTACATTTAACATAAATCTTACTTTCCGGGGCTAAAGTTAATTTAACCTGGAAAGTAAGGTTAATAATATGTTAGTAAGGATTTTATTATTTGGAGGTATATATGATTTATTTGGTAGAAGACGATAGCAGTATTAGAGAATTAGTAATATATGCATTAAACAGTACAGGTCTTGAGGCAAAAGGCTTTGAGAAACCTTCAGAATTTTGGAAGGCAGTTGAGGAAGAAGAGCCAAGTCTTGTAATACTTGATGTAATGCTTCCTGAGGAAAGTGGAATTGATGTTTTAAAGAAAATAAGAAGCAATCCTGCAATTGAGAAGCTTCCGGTAATTATGGAAACAGCAAAAACAAGTGAGTATGACAGAATAAACGGACTTGAAAGTGGTGCAGATGATTATATTTCAAAACCATTTAGCATGATGGAAATGGTTGCAAGAGTTAAAGCGTTAATCAGAAGATCTGAGTACAAGCATGAAGAAAAGGATTATACAATTAATAATCTTTATGTTTGCCCAATAAAGCATCTTGTAAAAGTTGACGACAGGGAAGTTGTCTTAACATTAAAAGAATATGAAATGTTATGCCTTCTTTTAAAGAATAGAGGTATTGTTTTGTCAAGAGAACAGCTTCTTAACAAGATTTGGGGATACTCTTTTGACGGAGAAAGTAGAACAGTGGATGTTCATGTAAGAACTCTTAGGCAGAAACTTGGAACGGCAGGAGATGTTATAAAAACCATCCGTGGAGTTGGTTATAAAATCTCGGCTTAATTGTGATAATAGTAATAAGTGACTTGTGGTAATTATTAAATCTAAATTTAAGAAAATTAATATATTTAATAAATTTTACTTAGATTTAACAAAGAGAATAGTTACAATTTACACTCCCACTATACTATGAATATGTAGACAGGGAAGAAATTACACGGATTGTTACGTGCTTCGCACTCTCACAATCTTACCCCAATATTTGACATTTAGAAAAGTTTTAGGAGGAAAAAATGAACATTCTTGACGTATTATCTCTTATTGGAGGTTTAGCATTATTCCTTTTTGGAATGAATATTATGGGTGATGCTCTTGAAAAAAGAGCTGGGAATCAGTTGAAAAACATTCTTGAAAAATTAACATCTAACAGATTTAAGGGATTTTTGCTTGGGGCAGGAGTAACAGCAATTATTCAGAGTTCTTCAGCAACAACAGTTATGGTTGTGGGTTTTGTTAACTCAGGAATTATGAGTCTTAAGCAGGCAATAGGAATTATTATGGGGGCAAACGTTGGAACAACCATTACATCTTGGATTCTTAGTTTAACAGGGATTGAAAGCTCAAACATTTGGGTTAGTCTTTTAAAGCCAACATCATTTACACCAATTCTTGCAATGATTGGTTTGATAATGATTATGTCAAAGAAAAACTCAAAACGTGCAGATACAGGAATGATTCTTTTAGGATTTGCAGTTTTAATGTTTGGAATGGAACAGATGTCAGGTTCTGTTAGCGGATTAAGAGATGTTCCTGAATTCAGAAACATATTAGTAATGTTTAGCAATCCGGTATTAGGTGTATTGGCAGGTGCATTCTTAACAGCAGTAATCCAGAGCTCATCAGCTTCAGTAGGTATACTTCAGGCATTGGCTTCAACAGGAGCAGTAACATACGGAAGTGCAATTCCTATCATTATGGGACAGAATATCGGAACTTGTGTAACAGCAATTATTTCATCATTTGGAGCAAACAAAAACGCAAAAAGAACAGCAATTGTTCATTTGTCATTTAACATAATCGGAACAACGGTATGGCTTGCAGTATTTTGCTTATTAAATTCAATTATACAGTTTCCATTTATAAGTGATTCAGCCAATCAGCTTGGAATAGCAATTGTTCATACAACATTTAATATTTTATGTACATTGTTATTATTCCCATTTGCAAACCAGTTGGAAAAACTTGCATGTATCATTATAAAGGATGCAGAAAAGAAAGAATCATTACAGTTACTTGATGAACGTCTTATGACAACACCTGCAATTGCAATTGACAGATGTAAAAAAGTTGTAATGGAAATGTTTGAAAAAACAATCGAAGGAGTAAGCTGTGCCTGTGACATTTTAAGTGAGTACGATTCAAAAGTAATAGACAAGGTTAAAGAGTACGAAGAAGAAGTGGACAAGTACGAGGATAAGATAGGAACCTATCTTGTAAGAATCAGTACAAGAGACTTAAGTGAAAGTGACAGCAAGAGCGTAAGTGAGTTATTACACATTATCGGAGACATTGAAAGAATTTCAGACCACTCAGTAGGAATAGCAAAGTCAGCAGAAGAAATTCATGATAAAAAATTACATTTCTCAGAAAATGCAAGAAAAGAATTAAAAGTTTTAATTAATGCAGTAAAAGATATTTTGAATCAGTCACAGACAGCTTTTGAAAATAATGATATGGATGCTTCATTAACTGTTGAGGCATTGGAAGAAGTAATAGACCATTTGAAACACCAGTTGAAGAAGAGACATATTGACAGATTAAAAAATGGTAAGTGCACAATTGAGCAGGGATTTATAATGACAGACATTCTTACTTCTTTGGAAAGAATATCAGACCATTGTTCTAACATTGCAGGATGTGTTGAGGAAATTGACCATGACAGTCTTGGACTTCATGCATACAGCAGTGAAATAGATAAAAATCCGGGAAGTAAATTCTATCAGGTTTATACACAGAACAAAGATAAATATGCAATTGACTAGAATTAAGTTAGGTTTATTGCAGATTAAAGAAAGAAGGTTGATTTTATGCATACAATTTATGAAAAATTGTGGCTTATATCTTCAGAACTAAACCATTTAACAAAGGTAAACAAAAAAAGTTTATATATGGCTATAAGTGTTATGTTTTGGATACTTGTGGCAACAATAGTTTGTGTTGTATTGGAAATTTTTTGTAAAATATCTTATATAACATTGGCTGTAATTATTGGTTACGTAGCTGTTATACCGGGATATTTCGGAGCAGTCATGTACATATACAGAAATACAACACCTAAGGATGTTGAGTGAATACAGTGAATGAAAATTAAATAAATATATGGGATAATTAACTATTGTTAATATAAATAATTATTACGGAATATAAACTAAAAAAATTAAATATTTTAATGCCAAAAACTAACTATATAAAACTATTTGTATGTTTTAATTTTTATGGTAAAATTATGGGTGGCCAAACCTTTAATAAATTTTACAAAACAGGAGATAAAGCATGGATAGAAAAGTATTATTTTTAGATTTGGATGGAACTCTTACAAATGATGACAAAAAAGTTACACCTAAAACATTAAAGGCATTGAAGCAAATAATGGAAGAAGGACATATTGTGGCGCTTGCATCAGGACGCCCAACGCCGGGAGTAGCACAGGTTGCAAAAACACTTGAGCTTGATAAGTACGGTGGATATGTTCTTTCTTTTAATGGAGGAAAAGTAATCAACTGGAAAACAAAGGAAGTTATTTATGAGAATGCATTATCAAAAGAATATATTCCTGAATTAGTTGATTATGCAACAGGGAACAAAATCGGTCTTATTACTTATGATGACGATAGCATTGTTGTTGGAACTCCAATAGATGAATATATTGAATTGGAATCATTTATTAACAAGTTGCCTCTTAAAGAGAAAAATCTTGTTGAGTATGTTGATTACAATCCTAACAAATGTCTGTTAACGGCACCGGGCGAGATTGCAGCAGAACATGAAAAGATTCTCTCAAAGAAGTTTGAGGGAAGAATAAGCATATATCGTTCAGAGCCATTCTTTATAGAAGCATTGCCAATGGGAATTGATAAAGCACATTCAATAGAAGTTCTTATTAATCATCTTGGAATTCCAAAAGAGAATACCATTGCCTGTGGTGACGGATTTAATGATCTTACAATGATTAAGTACGCACACGTTGGTGTTGCTATGGCCAATGCTACAGACGTGGTTAAGGAGAACGCAGATTACATTACAAAATCTAATAATGAAGATGGAATAGCTCACGTTATCGAGAAGTTTATTCTTGAAAAGTAGGATTAGAGAAAAATAATTACACAGATTGAATTATAACTAAAAAAATAATTACACGGATTGTTACGTGCTTCGCACTTTCACAATCCTATCCCAATATTCGCATATCGTGAAGCTTACGCTCCACTTTTATGCTCATATAGGGGCGTGTCTCAAAGTCACTATCCCACCATTGTGCAAGCACAGGTGGGATGAGACTTTGAGACACTGTAATTAAATATAAGAAAGGGAGAAAAAATGAAACGAGGAAACAAAAGAATTATCGCGGTACTTACTTTAATGTTTGTTGTTCTTATTGGAACAACAGTTTTTGGTGCCGACGAAGAGGCTAAGTATGTTCCACAGTTGTTTGGAACATTTTGGGCACTGGTTCCACCACTGGTAGCCATAGCATTAGCACTTATTACAAAGGAAGTTTACAGTTCATTATTTATTGGAATTGTAATTGGTGGAATTTTTTATTCAGGAGGCTCATTTGAGGGAACAATTGAACATGTATTAGAGGACGGAATAATCGGTTCACTATCTGATGAATATAATGTGGGAATATTAGTATTCCTTGTTGTTCTTGGAACAATAGTTGCACTTATGAATACAGCAGGTGGTTCAGCAGCTTTTGGTGATTGGGCATCTAAACATATCAAAACAAGAATTGGTGCTCAGCTTGCAACTATTGCGCTTGGTTGTCTTATTTTCGTAGATGACTATTTTAACTGCCTTACAGTTGGTAGTGTCATGCGACCTGTAACAGATAAGCATAATGTTTCAAGAGCAAAACTTGCATATCTGATTGATGCAACAGCAGCACCTGTTTGTATTATTGCACCTATTTCTTCATGGGCTGCAGCGGTAACAGGTTTCGTAAAAGGACAGGATGGATTTGTAGTATTTATTAAGTCAATTCCATACAACTATTATGCTTTGCTTACTATTGTTATGATGATTTCAATAGTATTGTTAAAAGTTGATTTTGGCTCAATGGCTAAGCATGAAGCCAATGCAGCAAAAGGAGACTTGTTTACAACAGGTCAGAAGACTTACAAAGAGGAAGAACAGGCTGAAGAAAAGAGAGGCAAGGTTTGTGACCTTGTAGTTCCTGTAGTTACTCTTATTATTTGTTGTATTATTGGTATGATTTATACAGGTGGATTCTTTAAAGGAACAAGCTTTGTTAAGGCTTTTTCTGAAAGTGATGCTTCAGTTGGACTTGCTATCGGAAGTATTTTTGCATTAATGATTACTATTGTATTCTATGTTGTAAGAAGAATTTTAAGCTTCAAGAAGTGTATGGATTGTTTGCCTGAAGGATTTAAGGCTATGGTACCTGCAATTCTTATTCTTACTTTTGCATGGACATTGAAGAATATGACAAGCAGCCTTGGTGCAGCAGAATATGTTGGTGGAATTATGAAACATAGTGCAACAGGTTTTGCAATATTCCTTCCTGCAGTTATATTTGTTGTAGGTTGTGGACTTGCTTTTGCAACAGGTACTTCATGGGGAACATTTGGTATCCTTATTCCTATTGTTGTTCAGGCGTTCCAGAAAACTGATCCTGCAATGATGATTATTGCTATTTCAGCATGTATGGCAGGTGCAGTATGCGGTGACCACTGCTCACCAATTTCAGATACAACAATTATGTCATCAGCGGGAGCGCAGTGCGAACATACAAACCACGTATCAACACAGATACCTTACGCTGCAACAGTTGCAGTTATTTCATTTATCACATACATTATCGCAGGTGCGTTGCAGAAGGCAGCAGGGCTTGGCTGGCTGGCACTTCCAATTGGAATAAAAGTGCTTACGGCAGGAAAAGAAGCAACAGAGTAGTATTTTATGTTATGTAAATCAGAAATGGATAAACATAACAAAATGTTATATTAAAAAGTAAAAATAATACCCCAACATAGTGTTTACATATCACTTGATATGGATTCACTATGTTGGGGTGTTTTGTTATTTATTAGTAGTTGGAAGGTATGGGATAAGAGCTCCAGCCATATTGGAAATAGGCATTGTCTGTAACCATACATGGCCCGGACCTGTAACAACAGTGTTAAACAATCCTTCACTACCGAGGAACATATTTTTTATACCGGGTATAGTTTGAATATCCATCTGGCATGTTACTGACATAGCGGCAAGATGTCCGGTGTCTATAACAATCTGCTGACCAGGCTGTAATTCGTATTCAATGACATGGCCATCAAATTCTGCAAAAGCAATACCATTACCTGAAAGCTTCTGTAAAATAAAGCCTTCACCACCGAAAAGACCTGAGCCAAGTTTTTTTCTAAAATGCATTGATAATTCAACACCTGCTTCAGAAGCAAGAAAGGCAGATTTTTGAAGAATAATTTCATTTCCCGGAGTGATTTCAAAAGCTTTAATAGAACCTGGAAAGCTTGAAGCAATGGAAATCATTCCGTTAGTACGTTCTGCAGTGTAAATATTCTGAAAAAGAGTATCACCGGATAAGGCTCTTCCGAACATTTTTCCAATACCACCACCGGTAGTTTCCATTTTCATATTAGGTGACATCCAAGCCATGCCGCCACCTTCTGTTATAATTTTTTCTCCGGCGTCAAGTTCACAAATAACAACCGGAAGAGTATCGCCTTGAATTGAATATCTCATAAGGACCTCCTAAAATAATATTTTAAAAATATTGTATCATATAAAAGGTGTTAAAAATAGTGATTTTAGTAGATAAAAAAATTAATGTAATTCATAAAAACAATTTGTGAAAATAACTATAATTATAGGCAGATTAATGATACAATTAAATCATCACATATATAGGAGAACGGGAATAAGAAAGGCAAAGGAGAAGATTATTATGGAAAAATTTATTAAAAAGTTAATGATTGCATTAACAGTTATGTTTTTGGCAATTATTTGTGGAAATGGAGCGGTAAAAGCGGGGGATTATTGGGCAAGCAATTTATATGCGAATAATGGAAATTATGTTGGATACTCTGAAGGAAGTATTACAGAGAACACAGAAAGAGGGTGGACAGCTAATTTTAAAAGTCCGGGATGGTATGGAATATGGGAGGCTCAGGTTTATCAAAGCACAAAATTGGGAATGGGAAACGTTAATATAGCAAAAGATAAAAGATATAGTATAAGATTCGATATTAAATCGGAGATATGTAATAAATTAATTTATATATTGGTAGGTTCATCTGAAAAAGTTGCTTTTAGTGATTGGATATACGTGAAAAAAGGTGAAATATATAAGTATTACAGTAATTTTATAGCAAAGGAGGATGCAACGGAAATACATTTCGGAATGGGTCCACAGTTTGAACTTGAGGGACATAGTGGATTAGGAGAAGAATTATATAGATATAATATTTATAGAGCAAAATATGGTAATAGTAAATATTGGGATGATGAGTCAGCATTGGAACCAATGACTATTAAATGTAGAAATTTTTATTTAGGAGATATAGAAAAAATTAAAAAAATAATTACAATGATAGTATTATTTGTCTTAATATATATTGTAACATTAATAGTGTTTAATATATCAAAAAGTGATATATTATATAATTCAAAAGAAGCAATGGAAAATGTAAAAACAATTTTAGTACTTTTATTTACAATGGTAAATGGATTAATTATTATGCCATTTATTGCAAAAATACTAAATAAGATATCATGTAATGATATTGATTACAAGGATGCAAAAAAAAGTTTTTTAGTAATTTTTATACTATTTATAATTGTAATTATTTTTGAATGTGGGTATTTAAAAGATATTCAAAATGGAATATTAAATGTATATAATAAAGCAACATTAAAATAATAAATATATTGTACAAGGAGTAAACAAAATGGCAAAACCAAAAGTAATAGTTATATGTGGCCCAACAGCATCAGGTAAGACAGCGCTATCAATAGAACTTGCAAAAAAAATAAATGGACAAATAGTTTCAAGCGATTCTATGCAAATATATAAAGATATGAATATAGGAACAGCAAAACCAACTAAGGAAGAAATGCAAGGTATAAAACATTATTTGTTGGATTTTGTATCTCCAGATGAAAGATATAGTGTTGCAGATTATAAAAAAGATGCTAAAAAAGCAATAAAAGAAATTATAGAAAATGGAAAAACACCAATAATTGTTGGCGGAACACGGTTTATATGTTGATAGCTTAATATATGAAATTGAATACCAAGATATTAAGTTTAATGAAAATTATAGAAAACAATTAGAGGAAAAAGCAGATAAAGAGGGACTAGAAAACTTATACAATATGGCAAAAAAAATAGATGAAGAGGCAGTAAAAAAAATAAGCCCAAATGACAAAAAAAGAATATTAAGAATTTTAGAAATATATCATGCTACAGGAAAAAATAAAACTTGGCAAGAACAAGAGTCAAGAAAAAATCCAGTAGAATATGATTATAAAGTATTTGCTATTAATTGGGATAGAGAAAAATTATATGAAAGAATAAATAAAAGAGTAGATATAATGCTAGAAAATGGCCTTATAGAAGAAGTAAAACAAATAAAAGAAAAATATAAAAAGTTTCCAACTGCAATGCAGGGACTTGGCTATAAAGAAGTTGTTGATTTTTTAGAAGGAAAATGTAGTTATTCAGAAATGGTAGAAAAAATAAAAATGGAAACAAGAAGATATGCCAAAAGACAGCTTACATGGTTTAGAAAAAATAAACAAACAATATGGTTAGACGGAGAAAATGATATACAAAATAATATAAAAATTATTTTGGAGGGTATAAATTGAAAAAAGAAAAAGAAAAAGGAAAGAAAAAGAAAAAAATAATCATATATATAGCACTTTTGCTGATTATTTTATATGTTTTCTATACCGTATTTTTATTAACAGTTCAATCAACCAAATTATTTACAGTTGAACAGGGAAAAATATATTTAGAAGAAACATTAAATGGGTATATAATTAGAGACGAGACTGTTGTAAAAGGCGAGAATTATAAAAATGGTATGGAACAAATAAAAACAGAAGGTGAAAAAACTGCTAAAAATGAGTCTGTATTTAGATATTATAGCCAAAATGAAACAGATTTAAAGCAAAAAATTTCTGAGCTTGATGAAAAAATACAAACAGCTCTTAAAGAAAGCGAAAATTTAATTACATCAGATGGACTTTCTGCAGAGGTAAAAACAATAGAAAATAAAATAGATGAAAAAACAAAAGAAATAAGCAAATTAACAGATATGTCAAAAATTGCAGAATATAAAAAAGAAATAAATGAATTAGTTTCAAAAAAAGCTAAAATAGCAGGAGACTCTAGCAAACAAGGTTCATATTTAAAGCAATTAATTGAACAAAGAGCTAAATATGAAAGTGAATTAAATTCTGGTGCTGAGTATATTAAAGCAAATAGAAGTGGTATAGTTTCTTATAGGGTAGATGGCTTAGAAGAAACACTAACTCCAAACAATATTGAAAGCCTAAGCAAGGAATATTTAAATAATTTAAATTTAAAAACAGGTAAAATAGTTGCAACAAATGATGAGTGCGGAAAAATAATAGATAATTTTGCATGTTATATAGTTACAATAAGTAATTCTAATCAGGCAAAAGAAGCAAAAGTTCGGAGACAAAGTAAAATTAAGATTACCTAATAATTCAGAAATAGATAGTCAAATTACATACATAAAGCAAGAAGAAAATGATGAATACCTAATTTCGTTAGAAGTAAAAAAAGAAATAGTAGAATTAATTAATTACAGAAAAATATCATTTGATTTAATTTGGTTAAGCTATTCAGGGTTAAAAGTTCCAAATGATGCAATAACACAAAAAGATGGCATAAATTATGTAGTTAGAAATAGAGCAGGGTATTTAAGCAAAATTCCCATAAAAATAGGAACTGTAAATAAAAAAGAAGCTAAAAATGAAAAATATACAATTATTGAGAATTATACAACAGATGAATTACGTAAAATAGGGTATACAGATAAACAAATAAACAATTTTAAAAAAATATCAATATATGATGAGATAATGTTAAATCCAGATTTAGATAAAATAGAATAATATTACAAAAATATTACAAAAATATTAAAATTTAATTACATTTACTAAAAAGTATTGACAATAAAATAAAAAAAGTAGATACTTATAACAGTTAAAAACAATGAAGTAATTTTAGGAGGTTTTTTTATGGCAGGAGCGCTAATGAATAAGGTTTGGAATTTATTTGGAATGGATTCAGCAGAACCAGAAGAATACGAAGATGAAGAAGTATACGAAGATGAAGATGAAGAATTAGAAGAAGATAAAAAAATATTTGGAAGAAGAAACAACAATAATAAAGTTGTAACAATGCCAGGACAAGGACAACCTATAAGAATGGTTATTTCTCAACCAACTACATTTGAACAATCTGACGAAATATGTAGTTTCTTAAAAGAGAAAAAATCAGTTATAGTAAATCTTGAGTATGTTAATAAAGATGTAGCTAGAAGAATAGTTGATTTTATAAGTGGTGGAGTATATGCTTTAGATGGCTATATTCAAAAAGTTTCTAATTCAATATTTTTAGTTGCACCATCAAATTATGAAATAACAAATGAAATGGCAAGAGAAGAAATAAAAAATAAACTTTCTGTTTCATGGCTAAAAAACAATGGAGTCAACTAAATAAAAGTCTATTCATAGGAGGATAAAGATGATAACACCATTAGATATAGAAAATAAAAAATTCGGTAAACAAATGATGAATGGATATAGTGTAGAAGAGGTTGATGATTTTCTTGATGATTTAACTGTAGATTATAGTAAAAATTATAAAGAAATATCAGAATTAAGAAGTAAAGTAGATGAACTAAATGCAAGTTTAGCACATTACAAAACAATAGAAACAACACTTCAAAACACATTATTAATGGCACAAGAAACAGCAGAAGAATGTAGCAAAACAAAAATCAGAACAAATAATAACAGATGCTAGAGCAGCAGCTGAAAAACAAGTAAACGAACTAAATAATGAAATATTAACAAAACAAAAATCATTAGACGACATAAAAAAACAATTTGATATATATAAAGCCAAAATGGAATCACTTTTAATATCTCAATTAGAATTATTGAAAGAAGTAAATAAAGATAATAATTAATTTTTACTAAAGACTATCATGAATGTGATGGTCTTTTTGTATTATTTTACTTTTAATTTGACAATTATTACTTAAATTACTAAAATATTACAGAACCATTAAATGTATGTTATAAAAAAATTAAAAACAGGTGAAACTTTATACAAATTTGAACTTTAGTAATATTTTACAAATAAAAAAATATATAATATAAAAAAGGAAAACTATTATGAGAGTAATAAGTGGAAATTTAAGAGGAACAAAACTTTATACACTAGAAGGACAAAATACAAGACCAACATTAGATAGAGTAAAAGAGTCATTATTTAATATAATAAATTTTGAAATAAAAGACAGTATTTTTTTAGATTTGTTTGCTGGAAGTGGAGCAATTGGAATTGAAGCTGCAAGCAGAGGCGCAAGCAAAGTAATAATGTGTGAAAAATCTAAAGAAGCTGCAAATATAATAAATAAAAATTTAGAAAAAACAAAATTAATTAATCAAGTAAAATTGTATAATATGGATTTTAAAGATATGATAAAAAATAAATTAGAAGAAAAACTAGACATAATATATTTAGATCCACCATATAAAACAAATTATGCATATGAGGCTTCAAAATTAATTTTAGAAAAAAACTTATTAAAAAAAGATTCAATATTAATTATAGAAACAGATGAAGAACAAAATGTGGAAAACTTATTCCAAAATTTAAGTTTGGAAGAATTTGATAAAAGAAAATATGGGCGAGCTTATCTTATATTTTATAAGATAAAAGAAGAAAGGGGCTAAACCATGGAAATATTTACATTATTAGAGACTTTAGAAGATTTATTAGAAAGAGGAAGAAATGTACCATTTTCTGCTAAAATAATTGTGGATAAAGAAGAAATGTTAGATTTAATTAAAGAAATAAGATTAAAATTGCCAGATGAATTAAAACAAGCAAAATGGGTAAAAGAAGAAAGGCAAAGAATACTTGCAGAGTCACAAAAAGAAGCAGATGGAATTGTAAAAGAAGCAGAAAATAGAATAATAGCAATGATTGATGAACATGAAATAACAAGAAAAGCATATGATCAAAAAACAGAAATAATAGAAACAGCAAATGAAATGTCAAGGGAAATTTCTAGAGGAACAAAAGAATATGCAGATAATTTGTTAGAAAAAACAGAAAATGTTTTAACAGAAACATTGCAAAAATTAGAATCAAATATTGGTGAAGCTCTAAAATTAATGGAAATTTCATTAGAAGATACATTAAAGACAATACAAAATAGTAGAAAAGAACTAAAATAAAATCCATACAAAAGTCAGAAATCAGAAGTCAAAAAGATATAAAAGACTTTTGAAATCTGGCTTTTTAAGATAAAGGAAGTAAAAATTTTAGAAGTTGGGGGAATAATAATGGCAAAAAAAAGAAAATATACAAAAAGCAATTCAAGAGGAAACACAAGAAAATCAAAACGTATGTCAAATATAGATTTAACAATATGTATATTAATAGTTCTTAGTATTTTGCTAGGATTTTTAATATATACAAATTCAGGAGTAATAGGAGTTAAATTAAATGAAATTTTAGGTGGAATGATGGGGGTAACAAGACTTTTATTACCAATAGGAATATTAGGCGTTGCAATAAAACTTGCATGTACAGATAATGAATATGTAAGCTCAAAACTAATAAAATTTTGTGTTTTATTAATTAGTATATCTGTAATAATGTGTGTTATACAAATATCAAGTGGAGAACTAATTCCAAGTAAAGAAATATCTGAATCTTTAAAAGATGCATATTATAATGGATCACAAGGAAAAGGTGGAGGAGCATTAGGAGCACTACTTGCAATTCCAATGGCAAAATTAATAGGAAATATAGGAACAATAATTGTATGTATGGGAATTGCAATTATTTTAGCTGCTACAACATTTGGGGTAAATGTATCTGAACTTATAAATATGATTGTAGAAAAACATCAAGAAAAGCAAGAAAATAAAAAAGAAGAAAAATTACATGAAAAAGAATCTAGAATGCAAGAAAGAGAAAATAGAGAACTGGAAAGAGCAAAAGCAAAACAAGAGGCAAGACTAAAAAAACAAAAACAAGAAAATAATCCAGACGAACAAATACAAATTAATTTTGGTGGGCATATTATAGAAGAGGAAAGTCCAAAAAAACTAAAGAAATTTAAACATGACAAAGACGACTTAATCCCACTAGGAATGGAAAAAACAAAAAAACCAGAACCAGATGTAATAGAAAATAACTTATTTAAACAAGAGGAAGAACAAAAACAAGATAAAACAAAAGAAGTATTACAATTAGAACATACAATAACTGTAGAAGACGAAAATTATGAATATCCTCCAGTAGAATTACTAAGTAAAGGAAGTCAAAAAGGAATAAAGGGAGGAGCAAAAGCACTAACAGATACAGCAACAAAGTTACAAAAAACATTATATAGTTTTGGGGTATCTGCAAAAGTAGAAAATGTTTCTGTAGGGCCAGCAATTACTAGATATGAATTAAAACCGGCAGAAGGAGTTAGAGTAAGTAAAATTGCAAATCTTGCAGATGATATTGCATTAAATTTAGCTGCAGAAACAATAAGAATAGAAGCACCAATTCCTGGAAAGCAAGCAGTAGGAATAGAAGTGCCAAATAAAGAAAAACAAGCAGTGCATTTAAGAGAAGTACTAGAAAGTGAAGAATTTGAAAATAGTGAATCAAAATTAACAATTGCACTTGGAAAAGATGTAGCTGGAAATACACAGTTAGCAGATATAGCAAAAATGCCACACGTATTAATTGCAGGATCTACTGGTTCAGGGAAGAGTGTATGTATAAATACAATAATAACAAGTATTATATATAAGGCAAAACCAAGTGAAGTTAAACTTGTAATGGTAGATCCAAAGGTTGTAGAACTTTCTGTATATAATGGAATACCACATCTTTTAATACCAGTTGTAACAGATCCTAAAAAAGCTGCGGGAGCTCTTGCATGGGCTGTACAAGAAATGGACAATAGATATAATCTATTTGCTAAAAAAGGCGTTAGAGATTTAAAAGGGTACAATAAGGCTGTAAAAAAAGATGAAGGTGTTGGAATGTTACCACAAATAGTAATTATAGTAGATGAACTTGCAGATTTAATGATGGTAGCAGCAAAAGATGTAGAAGAGTCAATATGCCGTTTAGCTCAAAAAGCAAGAGCTGCTGGAATGCATTTGGTAATTGCAACTCAAAGACCTTCTGTAGATGTTATTACAGGACTTATTAAAGCAAATGTGCCTTCAAGAATTGCGTTTGCTGTATCATCACAAGTAGATTCAAGAACAATATTAGATAGTGTTGGGGCAGAAAAATTGCTTGGAAAAGGAGATATGCTATATTTCCCAGCAGGAGCACCAAAGCCTGCAAGAGTGCAAGGAGCCTTTGTATCTGATGAGGAAGTTGAAAAAATAGTAGACTTTATAAAACAAAATGGAACAGCTACATATAGTGAAGATATTTTAGAAACAATAGAAAATAGTAATAAAACAGATAAAGAAATAGCAATGGAAAAAGATGAAGATGATGATACAGATCCATTTTTAATGGATGCAATAGAAACTGTTGTAGAAACTGGACAAGCATCAACTTCATTTATACAAAGAAAATTTAAAGTAGGTTATGCAAGAGCAGGTAGAATAATAGACCAAATGGAAGAAAGAGGAGTAATTTCAGGTTACCAAGGAAGCAAACCAAGAGAAGTATTAATGACATTAGAAAAATTAAATGAATTAAAGATGTCTACACAAACAGAAAAATAAAAATAAGAAAGGAGAATTATTTTGCCAAAGAAAAAAGAAAACTTTTTAGAAAAAATAGTAAAAAAAGACTATAATAATGAATTAGAAAAAGTTTTGGAAAAAAAATATTTTGAAGAAAATGCAAAAAACATTCTCCTAAATATTATATATAAATTAGAGGCATCATATAAAGACTATGAAACTGTAAAGAAAAATGTAATGCCAAAAGAAGAATATATAACAAATTTTATAGAGTCAATAAAAAATAATTGTGATACACTAAAAATTGTTAAAATGAATTCAAGTGAAAAAGAAATATTGGGAAATAAGACATTTTTAATAGATAAAAGAAATAAAACTATTATAGTTTATCCAATAGAAAGAAAAGTTTTATATGCTATATCAAAAATAAGTAAAAAAGACAAAATAATAAAAGACAAATATGTTATAATTGATAAAACAATATCAGATTTAATAAATGTTGGAAATAATATAGATACAGTAGAGGTAATAAGGGATTTTAATGGTTTTTCTTGGACAACAGTTACAAAAGAAATTGAAAGTATACCACATAATTTAATATATCAAAATTTAAAAATATTATTAGGATATGAATTTTTAAAGAATTGGATTTTAAACAAAGAATTTATTATAGATTATTTTGAACTTGCAAATAACAAATTAGAAGAGCTTTATGGTAAAAAAAATGAAAAAAACATAATAGATTATATAATTTGTTTATCAGTTCTTTTAGAATTAAAATTTGATAAAATAGAAGGAAGAAAACTAAAACAGCAAAAAGAAGATATAGAAAAAAAGATAAAGCAAATAGAAAATAAAGAAGAATTTATAAAAGAAAAAACAAGAGAAAAAAGAAAACTAAATAAACAAATAAAACAAATTGATGAGATTATAAATGATAAAAAACTATTACAAAAAGAATATGTTGAACGCAATGAGTTATTGCCTTTAAATAAAAAAATATTTAGTATGAGAATTTTATCAAATATAATGAAAGAAGAAAGACAAAACTTAATTGTTAAGTTAGAACAAATAAATGACATATTAAATCCGCAAAAATTTATACAATATAAAGAAGATTTAGAAAATAAATATAATTACTTAAAAATTGTAGGAACTAAAGATATTAATCAAGAAATAAATAATGAATTACTAAAATTGCAAAAAAGTTTTTTAGATTGTTTAGAAATAAAAATAGATAAATCAAAAGAAAAAAACGAAATTGTTAATTTATTATATCAATTTAGATATTATTTAATGATACATATTGATGAAAATGATAAAATTTTAGAATCAAAAGATTTAAAAAATAGACTAAAAAAGGTTTCAAAAAAATTAGTACAAAAATCAATAGAGCAAAAAGTAATTTTTCATTTTTCAAAAAATGAGGATTTAAATTATGATATAATA